>ENA-OWNT01000097-OWNT01000097.1-seawater-metagenome-genome-assembly--contig:-NODE-97-length-276424-cov-6.882145_pt1 | contig 276424 bp, 251 predicted proteins | sample MGYA00238136_ERZ651165 | MGnify/ENA primary metagenome ERZ651165 (study PRJEB26861, sample SAMN08777766) | seawater metagenome | isolation source: coastal seawater | place: USA: Florida | collected... | reverse complement strand
ACAGAATTACCAAATTGTTTGTATGCTTGATTGTTAGAAACAGGAATAATAAATTTATCTGGGAAACCTTGAATTCTAGCACATTCTCTAGGTGTTAGTCTTCTTGGATTTTTACCTCTTTGAGGTATCAATATTTCAGCACCATCTTTATAATACCTTGCACTTAAAGTACGAGTAACACCATTTAAATCAGTTAATCCAAAGCCAAACCCGTTTCCTTTTGCTTGGTGTTTTTTCTTATATTCTTGAAGATAATTCCAAAGCTTGTCAGACAAAGTATATTTTGGGTCAACTCGTTTTTCTAAAATTTCTCTAATTGCCAATTCAGTATTTGGTGGTTCAGGAAATTCAAAAGTCTCCTTTTCTTTGAAAACAGATTTTTTAAATCCAACAATTATGATTCTTTCTCTGTGTTGAGGAACATAATATTTTGCATCTAGAACTCTGTAGTGAATTGAATAACCTAATTCAGTTAATGTTTCGGTTATTACTTTAAAGGTTTTCTTTTTATCGTGGGAAACAAGGTTTTTCACATTTTCGAGCATAAAAACCTTTGGTTTTTTATGTTCGATTATTCTTGCAATGTCAAAAAACAATGTTCCCTGTGTCTTATCTAAAAAACCGTGATTCCTTCCTAAAGAATTTTTCTTTGAAACACCAGCGATTGAAAATGGTTGACAAGGAAAACCTCCTAGCAAAATATCGTGGTCTGGAATTTCCTTTTCAGAAATTTGAGTTATATCTCCAAAAGGAACTTCTCCAAAATTAGCTTCATATGTTTTTTTCGCAAACGAATCCCATTCGCTTGTAAAAACACATTTCCCTCCATTGTTTTGAAACGCAAGTCGAATTCCCCCAATACCCGCAAAAAGGTCAATAAATTTAAAGGTTGGATTTTCTGGTGGAGGAAATGGAACATCCCATTTTACTGGTAAATAATATTGAAAATCTGGCTCTTGAGCTATTTCCAAATTTTCGTGTAGCTCCGCTAAATACTCTTTTGCCGTTGGCCTATAATATTGAGAAACTCCGTTTTTATGATTTTGAAAATAATGCGTTAAATGAGCCATTTCGTTAGTAGTTTTCTTGTCTACAACGATTTGCAATTTTTTTCGGATATAGGAATACTTTATGCTCATTTTACAGTTTTCAATATGCAAAAATATAAGCTTTTGTTTCTATTTTGTAGGTTTATTTCTTAACAATTTTGTCAACTTTCACTTCTCCCAAGGGGAAACCTAAAGTATGTTAGTGGCGTTAAAAGGGATTGGAAGCTGATACGGGAATGAGATTCTGGCTATTGGAGTTCTAACGAATCATGGTCATATATTTTTATTCCATAACTTTGTTGAACCTCTGGTTTAGGCCATCTATAAATTGATCCGTTTTTTTATCAAAGCCTATGATCTGCCCCAAAGTGTCCCTTTTAAAATGAAACCATAATTCTGCATCCGTATCAAAAAACAAATCTTTCCCGTAGGGATAAATTGGGATTGGGTCACGAACAATGTTCCTGCGTACAATTTGAAATTTTAAGGTGTCATTTACAACGATGATGTTGTTCCAATACACTTTGCTTTTTTCAAATAAAAAGCTCCCTAAATATTCCTTTTGTGCTTCGGGCGAAATTGTTTTTGGTTGTAAGAACCTATTGCGTTGGACCCGTCTTTCCTTGAGATTGTACTTGTCGCCATTTTCCAAAAGATAGAACTTTCCCTTTCCCGTTTCAAGTGTATCGATCTCATTAAAATAGTCCGACCAAAATGTACCGTCATATAGGGCAACATATTTATCCCCAATGACTTCAAACTCATTTCCTTGGACCACAACAGCGGTGTTTTTATCCACGCCCACACCCAATAGTTCAGGGCTTGCTTCCAGTAATTGGAACATGTCGTATTGCCTATTTCGTTCAAGGTGGTGTTGGTCAAAAGCGGTGTTGGATACAAACCCGAAACCAACGTTGGGGTCGCTGATTATCTTGTAGTTGCCGTCCTCCTCTCGTCTGCCCCTTACCAAATAGGAACCTTGGATAGATGCTCCTGCTGAGTGTCCGCCAATAATTCCACCGCGATTTAGGACGTTTTTCAATTCAGCATGGGTCTTGGTATTTAGATAGGTGTCGGCCATTCGCCATTGTCTTCCTCCGGTAAGCCAAACCGCAGTAGCAGTTTTGAGCGGTTTTACAAAATCATCGCTATTGGCCATTAAAGTGTCCCTTGTGTGCATGAATTCAATGCTAACGAACCCTCGTTCCCTGAACTGCCGTTCCAAAATTTTAAATTCAGGGTCATACTGGATTGAACCTTCATCAAAAGCTGTTGGGATCACTACCAGTTTAGCCGACTTGCCACCTGCCAAATCAAAAAATACCTGCCACATTTCATCGGTCATTCCACCACCGCCAATTAACAATGCACCATTTTTTGGCCCTATGGACTGACTTTTGGCGGTATTCAATTTATGTTCTGGATTTTGGCAAGAAATTGCTGAAATCAGAAGTAAAATTATAGATAGGCTTTTAAGACTTTTCAATGTCAATTTCCTAATGTCCATAAATTGCGGGAGGTTTCTTCTAAATGTTAACTGGTTGGTTTATGGAATGTAAAATACACCTTTTTCCCGAAGGGAAGTCCTAGCGGGCGATCCTATTGGTCATGGTTTCGGTTCCGTATGGTGCGGGGTATCCGGTTCTATATGGATCAATACGTGCCCCAAATTGGGGATTTCGCTCCTTAAATGATCTTTAAGATGGTGCGATATGTCGTGCCCTTCCTTCACCGAAATGTCCCCGTCCACAATGGCATGTAGGTCCACATGGTACTTCATGCCCGCTTTTCGGATAAAACATTTTTCCGTCCCTACAACTCCCTTCACCTTAATGGATTCTCCCCTGATTTCTTCCAGTAGGTCATCATACAAATGCTCGTCCATGATCTCCCCCAGCGCAGGTCTAAAGATCAGATAGCTGTTGTAGAGGATAAAGGTGGAGGCCAACAAAGCGGCCCAATCGTCAGCGGTTTCATATCCTTTTCCGAACACCAAGGCAATGGTGATCCCAATAAATGCCATGATGGAGGTAATGGCGTCGCTGCGGTGGTGCCAGGCATCTGCCCTGAGCGAGGAGCTGTGGGTCTCCTTACTTTTTCTGATCACGATCCTGAACGAGATTTCCTTCCAAAGGATGATGCAGCCCAACACGATCAAGGTCCATGGTTTGGGGACTTTGTGGGGTGTTCTAATGTTTTGGATGCTTTCATACGCGATCACCGTGGCCGAGGTGACCAAGAAGGCGACCACCAAAAAAGTGATCAGGGGTTCTATTTTTCCATGGCCGTACGGATGGTTTTCATCGGCGGGCCGCTTGGCGTATTTTAAACCGAACAGGACCAATAGCGAGGAGAAAATATCAGTGGTGGACTCAATGGCATCGGCAATAAGGGCGTACGAATTCCCGAAGAAACCGGCAAGGCCTTTGATCAAGGCCAAACTGGCATTTCCAATAATACTGAAATACGTGGTCCGAATTGCGCTTTGTTCGCTATCCATTTTTGGTGTTCGGGTGCATCATCCTATTGCTTGTCGTCTGCCAAGGGCGAGATCATAATGTGGGCCCTGTGCGTTCCCGGGTTCATGATCCAAGGGTGGTTGGCCCCCACCGGATTTTCAGGGAGTCCTGTGGATTCCGCAGTGGCAAAGGGCAGATACACCACATAGCGGTATTTTGCACCCTCCACTTTGTGCGTTTCGGGATCGTAGCGGTCATTGGGACCATAATAGATGTGAAGGGTGGCTCCGGCTATGCCCATATCCAGTTTTCCGGATTTGGCCTCGGCTTCCCGAATATCAAAAATTTCGGGACCCGTCTTTCCCTCTGCCCTGAGTTCACGACCTCGTGCCATAAATGGTTCCAGACTCTTGTGGTAGCAAGCTGCATTGAAGCCTGATTTTTTTGGATCGTCCGCCAGAACGATGAATTCGTTGTTCCCTTCTTTATAAGTCACCAGTTCCCCTTCGTTGTTGTAGCCGATGACCTTGCATCCGGCGCGACTTGCCTCCGGGGCGGCCATCAAAGAGGTGGCGATCAGGGTCTCTTCGGTATCAATGGCAACGAAGAGGGTGGCGGTACTGTCCGTTACCGTTTCTTTTGCGGGGCTCTCTTCTGCGTTGTCCTTCGTCTTGTTTGAGGTGTTGCAGGACATCAAGGCTCCTGTCAGGGCCAATACGGTGATGATATGTTTCATTTTCCAGAGTTTTAAGGGTTGCTGCTCGATAGGTTTAAGATACCACAAAATTTGCAGATTAATTGGAGTAGTCAATTCCCAAGTCGTTGGTACGGACCTCCTTCAGCTTGTCCTTTAGTTTTTGTTGAAAATCGGCCACCACATCGGCGTAGTCGGAATTATAGGCGAGGTTGGTGTATTGCTTTGGGTCGTTTTCCATATCAAAGAGTTCCATGCCCGATGTGGCATCTTCATCGTATTGGATATAAGCCCATTTGTCGGTCCGCAACAAAAAGGTTTTTCCGCCTTGCGAAACGCTGAAGGCCATATCCCTGACTTTTTCATTGGGGTCCTCCAATAGTTTTACCAAATTTTTTCCCTGTAGATGTTCGGAATACTCCACCCCGGCCAATGAGGCAATAGTGGGGTACAGGTCAATGAGTTCAACAAACGAATTGCAGACGGCGGGTTTTTTGCCCGGGACTTTTATGATCAACGGCACCCTGGCCGATTCCTCATGCAGGCTTACCTTCATCCAAAAATCGTGTTCCCCCAAATGAAACCCATGGTCCGAAGCAAATATGACGATGGTGTTGTCCTCCAGACCTTCGTCTTCCAAGGTCTTCAACACTTTGCCCACCTGCTCATCCATAAAAGAAACGGAAGCATAATAGGCGGCAACGGCCTTTTGTTGTTGTTCAAGACTCATTTGTCCATTAACACTGGTCACGTAGTTGATGCCCCTTTTGGGGATGTCGTCCCAGTCATTTTCCACTTTTTTGGGTAAAACAATATCGGCATACGGGTACGGGTCAAAGTGCGATTTTGGCGCTACAAAGGGAACATGGGGCCGTACCATTCCAACAGCGAGGAAAAACTTTTCATTCTTATGTTTTCGAATGAGCTCACTGGCTTTTTGGGCTGTTTTTCCATCCGCATGGACCAAGTCGTCCCCATCGGCCTTGACAATGGTCATGACATTGCCGCCTTTTCGTTCTATGGTCCCATCGGGGTTGCCCTGCACGAGTTCGGCCTCTCCCTTGGTTTGCCATTCCGGGGCTTGACTGTTGTATTTTTCATTCCACGAAGCGGGGTCGTCCTTGCCATCGCTGCCCTTTTCAATATCGATGGGAACACCCATATGGAAAATCTTGCTCACACGGGCCGTGTAATACCCCTTGTCCTTGAAGGACTGCGACCATGTTTTCCGTTCATCACCAATATTTTCGCGACCGCTCACATATCCGTAGGTAGTGGTGGCATTGGGGTAATATCCGCTCATAAAAGAGGCCCGGGAGGGCCCACATACCGGATATTGGCAATAGGCTTTCGTAAATCGGGTTCCTTCCGATGCCAGCTTGTCGATATTGGGTGTATGTACGGCTTTGTTTCCATAGGATGATACGGCCGTTGCGGTAAGGTCATCGGAAATAATAAAAAGTACATTGTAGTCCTGCTCCTGTTTTTGGGAATGGGACCATAGATGTAGGCCCACACAAAGGATTAAACTTAACAATGAATTTCTCTTGGTAAATGGCATTGGTATGGTTTTCTGTGGTTGATTTTATATTTTGAATATATGGAAAATGTATCGTAATACTCAAAAACCTAAGATTCTTTATGGGGTGTTTTCCGAAACCCTGAACCGTACTATTTCGGCAATTAAATCCAAAGGGATGGGTTGGTCCAACGGAAATTGTACAGAGCCCTTTCCTTGTTTGTATTGGGACAGTTGAACCTCGAATGCACTATGTCCGGATGGGGTGGCGTAAAAACCAATATGCTTTGCATATCCCGCAAAATAGACCAAGGGTTTTTTGTTTAGCTTGTAAGCGGGCATACCGTAGGCAATGCTTTCAACGGCATCAGGTGCATTTTCACGTATCACTTTACGGATTTGATTAAGTTTATCCTGAATTTCTGGAGGAAACTCGGTAATATACCCATCCACATTTTCTGGCTTTTTATTCATTTTTTAGTTTTCTTCCTGAGCGGCCTCCTTGCCTTCCACAATAATGGAAACCACTTCTTGTTTAACTTCGGGTTCCATGGGTTTTATGGTGTTATGCCCCACATCGGTAATGGTAAATGTAGCAAATAGCGGCAAATGGTCAGACCCAATGGAGGGCAGGGTCTTTATTTGGTGTACTTCCATGTCCTTGGAGTGGAACAGCAGGTCTATGGGAAAGCGGAACAGTTTGGGTTTTACCGGGAAGGTGCTGTAGAACCCCTTTCCCAAGCGCGCGTCTTTTAGCTTGGAGACCTTTGAGAAGAGTCTAGAGCTTTTAGACCAGCACACATTGTTGAAATCGCCCGAAACCAAGGTGGGTGTCTTTTTTTTACGGACCAATTGGGCCACCTTCATAAGTTCGGCATCTTTTTGTTTGGAGGTAGGCTTTTCCGTAGGACTTGGCGGTGGTGGGTGGATGCCCCAAAAGATGAAATCGGTACCATTTTTGTCCACCAAAGAGGCTTCAATGGAAGGATGCTCATCGGAAATCAAATAATGTCCCTGGCAGGATTTTACCTTGAGCTTGGAGTAGAAATGCATCCCATACCGGTTCTCTTTGGGTATTTTGTGTGAAAAGGCAAAGTCATTTTCAAGCTCTGAAAGTGCTTTTTCCCATTCCAAGTTGCTTTCCATGGTCAGCAAAATATCCGGTTGTATCTGTTTGACCAAGCCAATCAGTTTTTGATAATCGGTATTTTTTTGCAGCACATTGACGCTGATCAGGGTAATGGCCTCTTTTGGAAGTCTTCCAGATTTTTTTCGGAAGGGAATGTAGGGCCAAATCACGAAGAACTGGTAGGTAATTGCAATCAAAAGTAACACTCTGGTGAGTGTCTCCAGAAATATGGGGGCACCACTGAAAAACAAACCAGCGATGAACAGTGCAACCAGTAGTGCCAAGAGCTGGAGCCTGATAAAATCAAATACACGGAAGAACCAATGCTTGAAATCCAAAAAAGGCAAAAAACTCACCAAGGCACATATAATTGACAAAGTGTTCAGTACAATATGCCAAATATCCATGTGCAATTTTTATTGAATTTTACTTCGAATGGGAGGTAAAGGAATCAATGGTAAGTTAGCACTAATTTTTTAATCCAACTGGTAATCTCTATACCGCCACAACACCTTTAATGTGGGGATGCGGGTCGTAATTCAGTAGCTCAAAATCATCAAAAGTAAAGGAGAAAATATCCTTGACTTCCGGGTTGAGTTTCATGGTGGGCAAAGGTCTCGGGTCACGACTCAGTTGCAGTTCCACTTGCTCCCTATGGTTGTCGTAGATATGGGCATCACCAAAGGTGTGGATGAATTCCCCAGGCTGGTAGCCACAAACTTGGGCCATCATCATGGTGAAGAGTGCATAGGAGGCTATATTGAAGGGAACTCCCAAAAAGATATCGGCGCTCCGCTGATACAGCTGGCAGGAAAGTTTGCCATCGGCCACATAAAATTGAAAAAAGGCATGGCATGGAGGCAATGCTGCTTTTCCGTTGGCCACATTTTCCGAAAAGGATACTGAAGTGTCCGGAAGTACACTGGGATTCCATGCAGAGACCAGCATTCTTCGGCTATTTGGGTTGTTCTTCAGGGTTTCGATGACTTCCTTGATCTGGTCGATTTCCTCACTGTTCCAATTGCGCCATTGGTGTCCGTACACAGGGCCTAAATCCCCTTGGTCATCTGCCCATTCATTCCAAATCCGTACCCCGTTCTCCTGTAGGTATTGAATGTTGGTATCACCTTTCAAAAACCAAAGCAGTTCGTGGACAATGGATTTCAGGTGCAACTTTTTGGTGGTCACCATGGGAAATCCTTCGGAAAGGTCAAAACGCATTTGATAGCCAAAAACGCTCAAGGTTCCTGTTCCCGTGCGATCGCCCTTGGCATTGCCGTGTTCCAAAACGTGTTTAAGAAGGTCGTGGTATTGTTTCATTATTTTGGTACAAATTAGAGGTCATTTCGAATGAATGCATGAGGAGAAATCCAAGACATCTCGACTGCGCTCGATGTGACAAAAAAATCAATCGGTCTAAATTACATCAAGAAAAAAGCATTCAAAATAGGAGCAGGATGTACTTATAAAGATTTTATCAACGGAATATGCGTTATCCCAATATCATCCCGGCAATAGTGGCCGAAAGCAGTGACGCCAACGAACCGCCCAAAACGGCTTTCATGCCAAATTCGGAGAGGGTCTTGCGCTGTCCGGGGGCCAAGGAGCCAATGCCGCCTATCTGAATACCAATGGAGGCAAAGTTGGCAAAGCCACAGAGCATGTACGTGGCCATGATCACGGATTTGTTATAGGCAAAGTGCAGGTCGCTATTCATGTTCTTGAGTTCCGCCAATTGAATGTAGCCCACAAACTCGCTGGCCGCCAGTTTAATGCCAAGCAACTGCCCCATAAGCATAACATCTTCGTTGGCCACGCCTATAAGCCACATGAGGGGAGCGAATACGGTGCCTAAGATAGCTTCCAATGAAAAACTGTTGTAGGGAGAGTTGGCTGCAATCCAATTGTTGAGAGTGCTCCAATCGCCGACCCAGCCCAAAATACCATTGATCATGGCAATAAAGGCCACAAAGACCAAGAGCATGGCCCCTACGTTCAGGGCCAGTTTTAATCCTTCCGTGGTTCCGTTGGCAATGGCGTCCAAGATGTTGGCGCCAATTTTTTCCGAAGAGACTTGGACATCGGTATTTACGGTTTCGGTCTGGGGATATAATATTTTTGAAATGACAATGGCGCCAGGTGCGGCCATCACGGAAGCGGCCAACAGGTGTTTGGCGAATACCAATCGCAATTCAGGGTCATCCCCACCTAAAAAACCAATATAGGCTGCAAGAACGGCGCCGGCTACGGTGGCCATTCCGCCAATCATCACCAAAAGGATTTCAGATTTGTTCATTTTTTCCAGATAGGCCTTGATGAGCAATGGGGCTTCGGTCTGCCCCAAGAAAATGTTTCCGGCCACGGAGAGGCTTTCCGCTCCTGATATGCCCAAGGATTTGGACAATAACCAAGCCATGGCCTTTACCACTTTTTGAATTACTCCCAAGTAGAACAATACCGAGGTCAATGCAGAGAAAAATATAATGGTAGGCAATACCTGAAAGGCGAAAATATAGCCGAACGTGTCCATGTCCACCACCAAACCTTCAAACAGGAACTGGCTTCCGGCGCGGGTAAAGTCCAAAATGCTGACAAAAACTTCCCCAACTTTTTCAAAGGCATACTGCACAAAAGATACCTTGAGCACTCCAACGGCAATCAACAATTGCAATGCAAGACCGATGCCCACTGTTCTCCAGTTGATGGCCTTTCTGTTGGAACTGAACAAAAATGAGATGAAAATAAGCACGGCCATTCCCAGAGCCCCGCGCCATAACGTATGGATGGAAAAACCTTGATTGGGTATGATTTCTGTTACATTTTGAACTGAAACATCATTGATGAGGGTAGTGCCAATGGCAATATTCAGAGAGTCGGTAGGTGGGGTGTTTTGTCCCAAGGCAACAGTGCACAGGAGCAATAGTGTCAGGAAACTTAAGGTCTTTTTCCCCATGTAGTTGGTTTATTTGCGCTTGGAAATTTCGTCCCGCAGTTTGGCGGCCTTTTCGTAATCTTCGTTGGCCACTGCTTTGTCCAACTCTTTATGGAGCTCGTCCAAGGACATTTCCCGATACCCATGGGTGTCTGCCCCTGATTCTATCTCTACGGTTTCGCCTTCTTGAAGGATTTCATCCACTACAATGCTGTCGTCTTCCTCATTTTCATCATTCTCCTTCGGTGAGAATTTGAGAAAGATCCCTGCTTTGTCCAAGATGGTCTTGTAGGTGAATATAGGGGCATCAAACCGGAGCGCCAAGGCAATGGCATCGCTGGTGCGGGCATCGATGATTTCCTCTACCTTGTCCTGCTCGCAGATGATGCTGGAATAAAAAACACCATCCACCAATTTGTGGATGATCACCTGCTTCACCACAATCTGAAATCTATCCGCGAAATTTTTGAAAAGGTCGTGGGTCAAGGGTCTTGGTGGTTTGATTTCTTTTTCCAAGGCAATGGCAATGGACTGTGCTTCAAAGGCACCAATGACAATGGGGAGTTTTCGGTCTCCTTCCACTTCATTTAAAATAAGGGCATACGCGCCATTTTGTGTTTGACTATATGATATTCCCTTTATTTTTAATCGAACTAAGCTCATAATCTCCTCCTAAAAACCCAAAAGGGCCGTTCAAATAAGCGGCGTTGCCAGTTATCTGAACAGCCCCTTGTTAAGGGCAAATTAACAAAATTTAAGCGTTTTGGGCTTTAAATTCCTTTAATTTTTCGATGAGCTTGGGCACCACCTCAAAGGCGTCGCCAACTATACCATAATCAGCAGCTTTGAAGAATGGGGCTTCAGGGTCATTGTTGATCACCACCTTGGTTTTTGAGGCGCTGACCCCCGCCAAATGTTGAATGGCACCTGAAATCCCTATAGCGATGTATAAATTACTGGCCACGGGTTTTCCGGTCTGGCCTACGTGTTCGCCATGGGGGCGCCAGCCCAAATCCGAGACGGGCTTGGAACAGGCAGTGGCTGCTCCCAGAACATCGGCCAATTCTTCTACCATGCCCCAATTTTCAGGGCCTTTAAGTCCTCTACCTCCTGATACCACAATATCGGCATCGGCAATGGAGACTTTCCCTGCGACCTTGTCCACTTCAACGGATTTGGTGGTGAAATCTGAATCGCCCAAGGAAGGGTTAAAATCTTCAACAGAAGCTGAAACATTGTTTTCCATTGCGCCATAGGCATTGTTGGACACTCCTATAATTTTTATGTCCGAACTGATTTCGGTATGGGCAAACCCTTTATTGCTGAACGCAGTACGCTTCACAACAAAAGGGGAAGTGCTATCCGGGGCGGCAACGACATTGGGTACGTAACCCGCGCTGAGTTTTGCGGTTAGGATGGGCGCCAAAAACTTGGTATCGGCACTGGAGCTTAAGATAATGACTTTGGCCCCTTCGGCCTCGGCAGCCTGGGTCAGTGCATCGGCGTAGGCTTTGGCGTTGAAAGTGGCCAATTGGTCATTGGATATCTTTAAAACCTTGGAGACACCATAATTGCCCAATGAAGCTTCGTCATTGGCATTAAAGGCAACCGCGGTCACATTTGTTCCCAAGTCTTGTGCTACTTTGTAGGCATAGGAAGCCACTTCAAAGGCACTTTTTTTGAATTTTCCTTTTTCGGATTCTGTATATACTAATACTGACATAAAAATTTCTTTAAATTTTTTCCTGAACTTGATTCAGGAACCTTATGACTTTTTTCAAATGGATTCCGAAACGAGTTCGGAATGATTTGGCTGAGCCTTAGATCACTTTGGCTTCGTTGTGCAATAGGTTCACCAACTCACCAACATTGTCTGCATCTACAAGCTTCACTTGTCCTTTTGGCGCTGGTTTCTCAAATTTTTGGTCTTGTGTGGGTTGCGAAGCTTCCACGGGTTCCACGACATTGAGTGCTTTTTGGCGGGCCATCATGATTCCCCGCATATTGGGAATGCGAAGGTCACTTTCCTGTACCAATCCTTTTTGGCCTCCAATGACCAAGGGTAGGGAAGTGCTCAATTTTTCTTTACCGCCATCAATTTCCCGAAGTGCCGTGGCCGTATTGCCATCGACCTCCAGGCCAATGCAGGTGTTCACAAAATTCATATCCAAAAGGGTGGCCAGGATTCCGGGGACCATTCCTCCATTGTAATCAATGGATTCCCTACCGGCAATGACAAGGTCGTACCCTCCATTTTTAACGATTTCTGCCAATTGTTTGGCCACAAAAAAACCATCGGCGGGTTCGGCATTCACCCGTATGGCCTCATCGGCCCCAATGGCCAATGCCTTACGGATGGTAGGTTCGGTCTGGGGACCGCCTACAGTGGCCACGTGTACGGTGGCTCCTTGTTTTTCCTTGAACCACATGGCGCGTGTCAATCCAAACTCATCATTGGGATTAATCACAAATTGCACCCCGTTTGTATCAAACTTGGTATCCCCTTCCGTAAAATTGATTTTGGAGGTAGTATCTGGTACATTGCTAATGCAAACTAAAATCTTCATAGGTACTTTAAGGTTTATAGCTTCAAAGATAGCTATTAAATTCATAAATTTATTATGCATGCATAATAAATTTCGTTCTTTTTTTGATTTATCCCCAAGCAATGTTCTTTTAGTTTTTGCTATTTTTGCTTGCGTTTTTAAGCACACTAACAAAACTTTTAGCATCAGTTAATGAAAACACTACAGTTTAGGGAAGCAATTGCGGAGGCCATGTCCGAGGAAATGCGCAGGGACGATACCATTTATTTGATGGGGGAGGAAGTAGCGGAATACAATGGGGCCTACAAGGCTTCAAAGGGAATGTTGGACGAATTTGGACCGGAACGCGTATTGGATACTCCCATTTCTGAGTTGGGATTTGCCGGTATAGGCGTAGGTTCTGCCATGAATGGCAACCGCCCCATTATAGAGTTCATGACCTTCAATTTCTCCTTGGTGGGAATTGACCAAATCATAAACAATGCCGCTAAAATTCGACAGATGTCCGGTGGACAGTTCAACTGCCCCATCGTTTTTAGGGGCCCTACCGCTTCTGCGGGCCAATTGGCGGCCACACACTCCCAAGCTTTTGAGAGCTGGTTTGCCAACTGTCCGGGATTGAAGGTGGTTGTACCTTCAAATCCAGCTGATGCCAAAGGATTGTTGAAAGCGGCGATCCGTGATGATGACCCTGTAATTTTTATGGAGTCGGAACAGATGTATGGTGACAAAGGTGAAGTGCCTGAAGGCGAATATACCATCCCATTGGGTGTTGCCGATATCAAAAGGGAAGGTACCGACGTGACCATAGTTTCCTTTGGAAAAATCATCAAGGAAGCCTACAAGGCGGCCGATGAACTGGAAAAAGAAGGAATTAGCTGCGAAATCATCGATTTGCGCACCGTGCGTCCCATGGACTATGAAGCCATCCTGAATTCCGTGAAGAAAACCAATAGAATGGTCATCTTGGAAGAAGCCTGGCCTTTTGGAAATGTGGCCACTGAGATCATTTACCATGTACAGGACAAGGCATTCGATTATTTGGACGCCCCTATTGTGAAAATAAACACAGCCGATACCCCGGCACCCTATTCGCCCGTGCTTTTGGCCGAGTGGTTGCCCAATCATGAGGATGTCATTAAGGCTGTTAAGAAAGTGTTATATAAATAGCTTGCGTATATTTGTAAGGTATATTAGCCCCGTCAACCATGTTGATGGGGCTTTTTTAACGGAACAGTTTTTGATAAGAAGTTACTTTTGAACCAAAATTTGACCTAAAGTGCAGCTGGAAAGCCCAACGGTTTTTCCAATGTCCCATATATCAAAACATGAAGAGATTCCTAGCCGTTTTCTTTTTGCTTACTTCTTTAACCATTTTCTCGCAGACCAAGGTGGGCGGTATTGTATTGGATGAATCCGGTGAACCGATTGCCTTTGCCAATATCATTTTTAAAAACTCTTCCGAGGGGACCATTACCAATGACAATGGTAGATTCTACTTGGAATCGGATGATACCTATGAAACCATTACGGTTACCTTTATTGGGTATGAAAGTAAGGAGATAAACTTGCCCCAAAAGGTGAACTATGGATTGGAAATCGTGTTGAACGAATCCATGGAACAGCTAAAAGAGGTTATTGTGTATACCGGAAAGCAGTCCAAAAAAGATAACCCGGCCATTGATATCCTTCGAAAAATTTGGGCCAAGAAACGTGAAAATGGGGTTAGTAAGTTCAAACAATACAAGTACGATAAATACGAGAAAGTAGAGTTTGACCTTAATACCATAGACAGTGCATTGATCCAAAGTAAGCTGTTCAGGGGGTTGGAGTTCATGTTCGAGGATTTGGATACCTCAAGGATTACAGGGAAGACCTATTTGCCCATCTTTTTGAACGAAACCTTTTCAAAGGTCTATGGTGATAATATCCTGAATCGGGAAAAAGAGGATGTCTTAGGCAATAAAAGTTCAGGGTTTGAAGGAAACCAAGCCATCACGGCCTTTGTGGAAGACCTGTACTCCGATTATGACATCTACGATAACTACCTGCGGTTTTTCGACAAAAGCTTTACTAGTCCGTTGTCCAAGACAGGGATAGATACCTATAATTATGTGCTGTCGGACAGTACCTATATTGATGATAAATGGTGCTATAACATCATCTATTACCCTAGACGAAAGAACGAACTCACCTTTAAAGGGGATTTTTGGGTGAACGATACCACCTTTGCCATTAAGAAGATCAATATGCAGGTCACCAAGAGTGCCAATATCAACTGGGTGAAGGAAATCTATATTGAACAGGATTTTGACGTGGTCAACGATTCGGTCTTTTTGCTGAAACGGGACTATATGCTCAGTGATTTTGCCTTTTCAAAAAAGGAAAAATCAAGAGGGGTGTACGGAAAACGCACTACGGTTTTTGATAATTATGAGTTTGATTTAAGTCGGCCCGAGTCGTTCTACAAAGCGGAATCCGACCCCTATGACCCACGGGTCTTTTCGCAGGATACCACCTTCTGGAAAAATGCCCGTTTGGAGAATCTCAGTGATGACGAATCGGGAATCTTTCAACTTTTGGACACTTTGAAGACCGTTCCCAAGTTCCGGACCTATTATGATATTGTGAGCATCTTGGGCTCTGGGTATATTGAAATTGATAAGTGGAACATAGATATTGGCGATGTTTACAGCACCTTTGGTTATAATGATGCCGAAGGAATGCGCCTTAGGGCAGGAGCCCGTACCTACTTTGGCCAAAACGATACCTGGCGTTTGGAAGGCTATATGGCCTATGGGTTTGGTGATCATAAGTTTAAACACGGGCTTTCAGGTAAGTTCTTGCTGGACCGAAAGACCCGACTGATTCTTTCCGGGGGAAACCGAAGGGACATAGAACAGTTGGGACTAAGCCTCACCAGTACCAATGATGTGCTGGGGAGGAGTATTGCTTCATCCTCCTTGGTCACGGTAGGCTCCAATGACAGGCTTACCAACATTAACCTATCCACTTTGGGACTGGAAATGGAACCCGTCAAGAATTTCCGGATTCGTCTGGGGAGTTCCTTACGGACCTTGAGTTCGGCCTTGCCGGATGCCTTTAACCTGGATTATGTGGATGCGGGTTCGCCAACAGGCATTTCATCAGAAGTGAAACAATTTGATGTCAGCACCACCCTCATCTATACGCCGGGCAAAAGAACCATTGGATATGGGGTGGAACGGGCCAATATCAACGACGATCATAGCACCGTAGTGTTGAATTACACCAAAGGGATAAGTGGCTTCTTGGAAAGTGATTTTGATTATGAGCGACTCCAGTTTTCGTACAAGCAGCCTTGGCAAATAGGAGGTTTTGGGAGGCTAACGACCAGCGTGGAACTTGGGAAGACCTTTGGAGAAGTGCCTTTGTCACTTTTAAGTGTTATTCCCGGAAATCAAACCCTGTTCTCACTATATAATGTATTCCCCAACCTTGATTTTTACGAATTTGTGACCGATACCTATGCTACCGTGCATTTGGAGCATAATTTTAATGGGAGGCTGTTCTCAAGAATTCCATTTTTGCGGAAGTTCAACCTACGTGAAATTGTTGGATTGAGAGGGGCATGGGGTCAAATTTCCGATGGAAATATCGCTTTGAGTGCTCCGGCCAACATTCCATTAATGGCGCCCGAGGACCAGATTTATTGGGAGTACTCGTTTGGTGTGGGGAACATCTTCAAGATTCTGCGCATCGATTTTAACTTTAGGGGGAATTATCTGGATAATCCCGATGCACGTCCGTTTGGAATCACGGGAACCTTCGGATTTAATTTTTAACTGAAAAATCTTCCTGATGCGGGGCATCAGGGCTCGGATAAAATTGTTATTCCTGTGAAAACAGGAATCTATACGAATTAACGCAATTTCATTACCCCATTCCATCTATACGGGCTATTTTTGTAGAAAATAAAACTTCAAGCATGTCCAAAAGAGAACCCGTTACCTTTGATGTCCTAATTGAAATTCCAAAAGGTAGCCGAAACAAATACGAATACGACTTTACCCTGCATAAGATTCGGTTCGATAGAACCCTTTTTTCCTCGATGATGTATCCCGGGGATTACGGTTTTGTTCCAGAGACCTTGGCCTTGGACCACGATCCCTTGGATGTATTGGTGTTGGGTACCGAGCCCACCTATCCCATGGTGGTGATGGAGGTAAAGCCAGTAGGGGTGTTCCATATGACCGATGAAAAAGGACCGGATGAAAAATTGATTTGTGTTCCCGTTTCCGACCCTATTTGGAGCAAAAGGGATGATATCAGCGAATTGAACCCACATAGACTAAAGGAAATCGAGCACTTTTTCCAAGTATACAAAGACTTGGAAGAGAAAAAGGTCGACACCGGAGGATGGGGTGGTGTCGATGAAGCCATAGAGATTTACCTCGAATGTGTGAAACGATATGATGAAAGTGAACACAAAAAGAAACGTACTTATACCATATAAGGAACAATCGCCAAGAATTTATGCGCTTTTATTAAATAAAAGCGCATTTTTTTTATTACTCCGTATTTTACTACATTAGCTGCCATTAAAAAAATCTTAAACAACTACTAACTATGGATTTGATTGTGAAATTTTTGCCCGTGTTTGGTATCCTGGGCTTGTTGTACGTGTTTATTAAAAACGTATGGATTTCTAAGCAGGAAGTCGGGGATGAGAAGATGGCAAGAATTGCCAAGAACATTGCAGATGGTGCAATGTCGTTCTTGAAGGCTGAATATAAAATATTGAGCATTTTCGTCGTTGCTGTGGCTATTCTACTGTTCTTCAAAGGCAGTAATGAGGCAGGTTCCAATGGCATGGTGGCCGTTTCCTTTATTGTAGGGGCCATCTGTTCCGCGTTGGCCGGTTTTATTGGAATGAAAGTGGCCACCAAAGCAAATGTGCGTACCACAAATGCCGCCAGAACTTCCTTGGGCAAGGCCTTGGAAGTGGCTTTTGCCGGTGGAGCCGTAATGGGTCTCGGCGTTGTAGGCCTTGGCGTTTTGGGATTGAGCGTGCTCTTTATGGTGTACAGCGGACAAGGATGGGAACTTAGTGAAATATTGAACGTACTTTCTGGATTCTCCTTGGGCGCATCATCCATAGCACTCTTCGCCCGTGTGGGTGGAGGTATCTATACCAAGGCGGCCGATGTTGGTGCTGACCTTGTGGGTAAGGTGGAAGCCGGTATTCCCGAAGACCACCCCTTGAACCCTGCCACCATTGCAGACAACGTTGGTGACAACGTTGGTGATGTTGCTGGAATGGGTGCCGACCTTTTTGAATCATACGTAGGTTCCATTATTGGTGCCATGGTATTGGGAGCCGTTTTTGCGGGTCTTCCAGAATTCCAAGCCGCTTTTGACGGTCTTGGGGCCGTATATCTTCCCTTGGCTTTGGCTGCAGTAGGGATTGTAATGTCCATTATCGGGACGTTCTTTGTTAAAGTAAAGGATGGTGGAAATCCACAGACCGCTTTGAACATTGGTGAATTTGGCTCTGCCGGACTTATGTTGATCGCATCCTATTTCTTGATTACTGGAATGCTTCCAGAATCTTGGGTTGAAGGCGGAAAAGAATACTCTTCCATGGGTGTTTTCTGGGCTACCATTGCTGGTCTTGTTGCCGGATTATTGGTAGGTAAAGTCACTGAATATTATACTGGAACGGGAACTAAACCCGTAAACTCTATCGTACGTCAGTCCGAAACCGGTTCTGCCACAAACATTATTGCCGGTTTAGGCGTGGGGATGATGTCCACCGCCATTCCAATCATATTGATTGCCGCTGCGATTTTGGTTTCACACTATTTTGCTGGATTGTACGGTATCGCCATCGCGGCTGTAGGGATGTTGGCCAATACGGGTATCCAGTTGGCTGTTGATGCGTACGGACCTATTTCCGATAACGCGGGAGGTATTGCTGAAATGGCTGAATTGCCAAGCGAAGTACGTGAACGTACTGATAAATTGGATGCCGTTGGAAACACCACTGCTGCCATTGGTAAAGGTTTTGCCATTGCCTCAGCGGCTTTGACTGCCTTGGCGTTGTTTGCTGCTTTCATGAAGACTGCCGGTGTAACATCCATTGACGTTTCCCAGCCGGATATCATGGCGGGACTATTGATCGGGGGAATGCTTCCTTTCGTATTTTCTGCCCTTTCCATGAACGCCGTAGGTAGAGCTGCCATGGCCATGATTGAGGAGGTTCGTCGTCAGTTTAGGGATATTCCCCAATTGAAAGCGGCCCTTGAGGTAATGCGTAAATACGATGCTGATATTTCAAAAGCGTCAGAAGAAGATAGAAAGATTTTTGATGCCGCCGATGGTGTGGCCGAATACGAAAAGTGTGTGGCCATTTCCACTCAGGCGTCCATTAAGGAAATGGTATTCCCAGGATTGTTGGCGATTGCCGTTCCTGTGGCCGTTGGGTTTATTGGAGGTGCCGAAATGTTAGGTGGATTGTTGGCTGGGGTAACCACAGCCGGGGTATTGATGGCCATCTTCCAATCCAATGCCGGAGGTGCTTGGGACAACGCCAAGAAGACCATCGAGAGCGAAGGCCGTAAAGGTTCTGATGCCCATAAAGCCGCTGTGGTTGGAGATACCGTTGGAGATCCTTTCAAGGATACTTCAGGGCCATCCTTGAACATCTTGTTGAAATTGATGTCCGTTGTGGCCTTGGTCATCGCGCCAAGTTTGGTAAGCCTATCCCCTGCGGATGAGTTGAGCATGGTGAAAGAAGACGGTGCCGTCATCACCATTTCTGAGGAAGGAATGAAGGAAACCAAAACCATTGCCAAGAAGTTCTTGGTAGAGGTAAGCAATACTGCCGATGGTGCTTTCAAGGCTATCGTGACCTCTAGCTACGAAGCCGATGGGAAAGTAGTGGATGAGATAGAAGAGTTCACTGCTGATACCAAAGAAGAAGTGGAACAATTGGTGGAAGCGTATAAAAATAAGATGAAGCAATAAAGAACTTGCTTTCAATATGAGTAAAAACCACGCCAAAGGCGTGGTTTTTTTGTGAATTCAATCTATGTTGGATTTCTCAATCGTCCTTGCAGTCCTCATTTTAAAATGACATGTTTTCCTGATAGATTTCTCAGTCGCTACGCTTCTTCGAAATGACCTCACAGTTCCTACTGTCATTTCGAACCCACCTTGGGAGTGTGGGAAATCTTACATCAATTCAATTTAAACGTAATGGGTATGGAGAAGGGCACCTTTACGGCATTGCCCCGTTGCTTGCCCGGAGTCATCCGGGGTAGTTTGGAGATGATACGGGCCGCTTCGCCTTCCAAACTTTCATGGGGACCACGCATGCGCACATCGCCGATGGTGCCATCCTTTTGAATGGTGAACACCACATTTACGCGGCCTTCCAAACCCATTTCTTGGGCAATTTCGGGATAACGGATGTTTTTTTGGATATGTTTTTGCATCATCTCCTGAAAACAAATCTTCTTTTCTTCTTTATCGGTTACATTTTCGCATCCAGGGAATATGGGGGCGTCTTCAATCAATACCCAAGGAACAATCTCCGGCTCATCCTCATCGGCCACCTCAATGGTTTCAATAGGAGTAATTTCTTCATATTGGTCGGTTTCTGATGATTCAATGACAGTTTCTTCCAAATCTGTGTCGTCTTCCACAATTTCAATGACTGGAGGTGCTTGGATTTGTGGTGGAGGCGGGGGTGGTAATTTTTGAATAGTAATTGGAATTTCCTCATCCGGTAACACATCAGAATTTATAAGGGAAATATCCCAATCAGGGGTTTCATAATACGTTTTCCACTCCAATGCAGTGTAGATAAGGAGCAATACCAAGAACATCCCCATAAAAAAGTAGAGGAGACTGTTTCGTTTCAATTCCACATGTTGATTTTTCTTTGGTTCCATGATTTTTAAGTTTTAATGGCCCGTGAGGGTCGCAGTTCGTACCCTTAAACTACTTTGAAAATCATCCAAAAGAAACCTGTAATGAGTGAACGCCCCTTTTGGATTAGGGAATGGGCTTGATAGGGTTCAGGATGTGTTTTATATGCCCAGGGAGGGGAGGTGTTTTACCTTGTGATAGGTGAGGGCGGCCCGTATACAATGCTTGAGTTCTTCCACAGGGATTTCATCATCCTTTTGGAAAATAAGGGCTCTTTTCCCTTCAAATTCAAAAACATTCTGGAAGGTTGCCTTGAACGTTTCCACCAATCGGCTGGTGCATTTAAAGTACAGGGCATATTGATTGGGGGTTTTGGATTTCCAATCCATCCGTATGGTGCTGCCATTTTTGGTCAAATAACTGGGTTCACTCCATTTCAGGGTCTCTTCCAGTGTGGATATATCTTCAGCTTCCTTGGCGGTTTCCACAATCAACTCCCGAAGCACTAACAGCTTTTCCCTAGCCCAATCAGGGTAGCGGTCGAACACCATTTGTACTTCGGGGTTTGTGTTTATCTGAAGATTTCCCATGAAAATCAGTCGGTCAATGCTTGGTAGATCAGTGCACGTAGTTTTCCATGATCGTCTATATCTCCTGCAGGAATCAACTGGGTAAAATAGACAACTACCAATTCTTCCTCTGGGTCTACCCAATAGGAAGAGTGATAGGCGCCACCCCAACCATATTCACCTTTGGAGCCCAATACCCCTCGTCTGCCCAAATCCTCCACAACGGAAAAGCCCAGACCGAATCCGGTGCCATTTCCCCAAGGATAAATCACATCACTGGCCAAATGGTTCACGGTCATGAGTTCCACGGTTTTGGGGGATATGATTTGTTTACCATTGAACGTTCCTTTGTTGAGCGTCATTTGCAGGAATTTGGCATAGTCCATAGCGGTACTCAAAAGACCGGCGCCACCGGAAAAGCTTTTTCGGGGACCATCCACATAGGCCCCTTGGCCTACCATATGCCCGGGCTCGGGGGCACGTTCCAATCCGTTTTCGGTGGCGGAATAGACCGTGGCCAAACGTTGCCTTTTATCCTTTGGGAGATAAAAATGGGTGTCGTTCATGCCCAGTGGGTCCAAAATGTTTTTCTTGATGAAAACATCCAAAGGTTCCCCCGAAACCACTTCGATCAAGGCGCCAAGAATATCGGTGTTATAGCCATACACCCATTTTTCACCGGGTTGTGATTCAAAGGGGAGGTCGGCCATACGGTTGATGGTCGCTTGGATGGGTTCGTTACGATCTGCAAAATACCACCCTTGGATATTGGCGGCTTCCCAGAGGTCCTTGGCTATGCCACTGCCGTAGGAAACTCCTGAGGTATGGGTGAGTAGATCGCGAACGGTGATGGGCCTTTTGGCCTTCACTACATCATAGGAACCATCTTCTTTGGCCACGGCCACCTTGGTTTCCATAAAAGCGGGCATATATTTTCCCACGGGATCACTGATGAGCAATTGCCCCCGTTCCTGCAAGATCATCACCCCAACACTGATAACGGCTTTGGTCTGTGAAGCGATCCTGAAAATGGAGCTTTCGGTCATGGGGACGTTGTTTTCCATATCGTTTTTTCCAAACGACTGTAAATAGGCCACTTTTCCTTTGCGGGCCACGAGTGCAACCGCGCCGGACAGTTCCCCGTTATCCACATACTCCTGAAAGGTCTGGGTGAGTACATTGAGGCGTTCGGAAGATAGGCCCACCTGCTCGGCAGGGACTTTGGCCAACTCTTGGGCCGTGGTGCCCACATAAAGCAGGCATACAAAAGCAAACAGTAAAAATTTGGAAAACGATAGAGTTCTCATAATGGGTTGATTGTGATGATTATTTTCTTATTTCTGGATTTCCAACAGCTCCATGGCCTTTTTCAATTCTTCCTGGAGTTCATTAAAGCCAATGGCATGGCCAATGTTGATGAACTCCTGAAAATGGCTCCGAAGGTTTTGATATAATGTTTCTCTAAGTTGATTGCTCAATTGTACCACTTCCTTGGTCTGTTCCATGTTTTCCAACTGCTTGTAGAGCTTTATGATGTCTGAATTCATGGTATTGGGTTTTCTGATTTTTACAAGGTAAAATCTTGAATACAAAAACTAAATATACCCATATCCCTTCAAAAAAGGAGAAGTATAAAGTTGATAAATATATTCTGGCGTAAAAATTTATTCGAACAAACCGTGGATCTCCGCATCAATGCGGTTGATCACCTCGCCCAAATCCTCGGGAGAGTCCACAAAGTTGAGGTTGTCCACATCAAAAATGAGCAATTTCCCTTTTTCGTAGGTATTGGCCCAAGCCTCGTAGCGTTCGTTCAATCGGCTGAGGTAGTCAATGGAGATACTGTTCTCGTAATCCCGTCCACGCTTGTGTATCTGGTTCACCAAATTAGGGATGGAACTGCGTAGATAAATCAACAGGTCTGGCGGTTGTACCAAGGTCTCCATCAACTCAAAAAGGCTTTTGTAGTTCTCAAAATCCCGATTGGTCATCAACCCCATGGCATGCAGGTTGGGTGCAAAAATATGCGCATCCTCATAGATGGTCCGATCTTGGATCACATCCATTCCAGTTTCACGGATTTTAAGAATCTGTCGGTAGCGACTGTTCAAAAAGTAGATCTGCAGGTTAAAACTCCATCGTTCCATTTGGGTGTAGAAGTCATCCAGGTACGGATTGTCCACCACGTCCTCAAAATGGGCGTCCCACTTATAATGTTTGGCAAGTAAGTTGGTTAAGGTGGTCTTTCCGGCGCCAATGTTTCCTGCTACCGCAATATGCATGGGATGATGTTGTTTAAAGTTGGTGTATTAGGTTGGGGAACCAACGCGCAATATACAAAGTATATCCAGTAGAAGAAAAAAAACCGGTTGAAATGGGAAACTTGTGAACAGTGATCAAACAAAGTTTTAAAATATGTGGCAAATATGTACTTTTGCCCATCTGAATGAGGATAGATTTGACTGATTGCAACCTCGGTCGCCCAACGGAAGGGTGTACAAAAATGCTAAAGCAGTTTATACTGAACTAGATTCGGGCTTCTTGGTGAAGCATTGTAAACTTCTTACGGCCTTTCCGTCAAAACTATCCATTTAAATTAGAATCATGGCATATTTGTTTACCTCAGAATCGGTAAGTGAGGGACACCCAGATAAAATTGCAGATCAGATCAGTGATGCCCTTTTGGATAATTTTTTGGCCTTTGACCCCGAGAGCAAAGTGGCCTGTGAAACCTTGGTGACCACGGGACAGGTGGTCTTGGCAGGTGAAGTGAAGAGTCACACCTATTTGGATTTGCAGAGCATTGCCCGGGAAGTCATAAACAATATTGGCTACACCAAGGGGGAGTATAAGTTCAGCGGCGATTCCTGCGGGGTTATTTCCTTGATCCATGAACAATCCCAGGAAATCAACCAAGGGGTAGATCGTGGTAGCAAAGAAGAGCAAGGTGCCGGTGATCAGGGAATGATGTTCGGGTATGCTACCAAGGAAACCGACAACTACATGCCCTTGGCCTTGGATATTTCGCACAAGATTTTGCAGGTTTTGGCAGAATTGCGACGTGAAGGCACCCAATTGACCTATCTACGACCTGATGCCAAGGCACAGGTGACCATAGAATATTCGGATGACAACGTGCCACAACGCATCGATACCATTGTGGTCTCTACCCAGCACGATGAGTTTGGAACAGATGCCGATATGCAGGCCAAGATCAAGGAAGATGTAATCAAAATATTGATTCCAAAGGTCAAGGAACTTTTGCCCGAAAACATCCAGAAACTATTCAACGATACCATCAAATACCACGTGAATCCCACCGGAAAGTTTGTGATTGGTGGCCCACATGGCGATACCGGTCTTACCGGCCGTAAGATCATTGTGGATACCTACGGTGGAAAGGGAGCGCATGGTGGTGGTGCCTTTAGTGGAAAGGATCCCAGCAAGGTGGACCGCAGTGCGGCCTATGCTGCTCGACATATTGCCAAAAACTTGGTGGCCGCAGGGGTGGCCGATGAGATTTTGGTACAGGTGAGCTATGCCATTGGGGTAGTGGAACCAACGTCCATTTTTGTGGATACCTACGGGACCGCCAATGTTGATCTAACCGATGGCGAGATTGCCAAAAAGGCTTCCGAACTCTTCGATATGCGACCTTTTGCCATTGAGGAACGCCTAAAACTACGTAATCCCATTTATTTGGAAACGGCGGCCTATGGCCATATGGGGAAACAGCCCCAAACCTTGACCAAGGTCTTTGAATCACCCTATAATGGAAAAATTGAAAGGGAGGTAGAGCTGTTCACTTGGGAAAAATTGGATAAAGTGGATGCCGTGAAAGCAGCCTTCAACCTATAAAGAAAAATAACCACACTAAACGAAGGAGTCTCGAAAGGGGCTCCTTTTTTGTTTGGGATACTCTGCGGAACTTTAGTAGTTTTAGGCAATCAAAATACAAATCGATGAAAAGTTTGGTAAAGGTTCTGTTTCTAAGTGTTGGCCTGTTGTTTGTAATTGGCAGTTGTAAAAAAACGGTTAAGACCGAGGTTCAACAAGTTGATACCTATGTGCAAGATCATTATACCAAGCTGGAAGTGGATATTGAGATGCGGGATGGGGTAACACTGCACACCACCATATATTCCCCAAAGGACACTTCCAAGGAATATCCCATTTTGATGCAGCGCACCCCCTATAGTTCCCGACCCTATGGTGAAGGGAATTTCAGGACACAGATCGGGCCCAATGTGCATTTAATGAAGGAAGGGAACATTATTGTGTACCAAGATGTGAGGGGGCGTTGGCTCAGTGAGGGACATTATGAAAATATGCGGGCTTATATTCCCAAAAAGACCTCCAATGATCAAGTGGATGAAAGTTCCGATACCTACGACACCATTGATTGGTTGGTGAACAACGTGGACAACAACAATGGCAATGTTGGCGTTTGGGGAATTTCCTACCCGGGATATTACGCCACCTATGCCACGGTGGATGCGCATCCGGCCTTAAAGGCCGCTTCGCCACAGGCCTGTATAGGGGATTTCTTTTTTGACGACTTTCACCACAATGGCGCTTATTTATTGAGCTATTTTAGGGCCACCTCCCTTTTTGGAACACCACGGCCCAACGGTGATCAGCCCATCGACACCGCATGGTATGTGTTGCCGGAATTGCCTACGGAAGACCAATACCAATTCTTCTTGGATGCCGGCCCCTTGAAAAACCTGGACTACTTTTTTGAATATGAAACCGCGGACACCCCGAAAATGCGCCCCGAAGGCGTGACCGATGACTTTTTCTGGAATGAGCTCAAGGAACATCCCAATTATGATGAGATGTGGCAAAGCAAGGGACTTATCCAGCATCTAAAAAATGTAAAGAGCCATGTGGCCACCATGATCGTGGGAGGATGGTTTGACGCCGAAGACCTTTATGGACCTTTGGAAACCTACAAAAACATTGAAAAATACAATGAGGGGAACTACAACACCATGGTTTTTGGTCCGTGGGATCATGGACGTTGGTCCAGACGAGATGGCCGAAGCTTGGTGGGCAATTATTATTTTGGGGATTCCATTGCAGAGTTTTATCAGGATAATATCGAAACCAAATTCTTCAACCATTTCTTGAAGGGTGATGGCGATATGAATTCTGGTCTTCCCGAAGCCTACGTGTTTGACACGGGTAAAAAGGAATGGAAAGAATACGATACATGGCCACCAGCAGATATGATGAAACAGACCCTATACCTTTCAGAAAATCAAGAATTGACCTTGGAACAAAAAGGAACCGAAGGAATCCAGTTTATCAGTGATATAAAAAAGCCGGTGCCTTATTCCGAAGATGTAAAGACTGTGTTCACTCCAAGAAAGTACATGACGGATGATCAACGATTTGCCGCAAGGCGTTCCGATGTGTTGGTGTTTGAAACCGAGGTAATGGATGAGGACCTTACCTTGGCCGGGGATATTATGGCCCATTTAAAAGTGGCCACCACGGGAACAGCGGCTGATTGGATTGTCAAGGTCATTGATGTGCATCCCGCTGATGCCGAAACCAATGAGGAAATGCAAGACCACCTTAAAATGAGCAATTACCATTTAATGGTTCGGAGCGAGGTATTGCGCGGGCGTTTCCGAAACAGTTTTTCCGACCCGGAACCTTTTACGCCCAATCAAAAGACAGATGTGGATATCAAACTCCAAGATGTGTTCCATACGGTGAAGAAAGGACATAAATTACAGATTCAGGTGCAGAGTACGTGGTTTCCCCTTATCGATTTGAATCCGCAGACCTATGTGGACAATATCTTTAAAGCGGATGAATCCGACTTTAAAACCCAAACACATACCGTTTTTACCGATTCGAACATTGAGTTTTCGGTTTTACGCTAATTTTTTCCAAAAGATTAGGAATTTCGGTGTTTCCATCAGTATATTTGTCCCCACAAGTTCAAACACGTATTGATTAGTTATCAAGAAAGGTGGAGGGAATAGACCCTGTGAAGCCTTAGCAACCCTTGGCCCCTAGTGCCAAGAAGGTGCTACATTCTATCCCAGTTGGGAATAGATAACGACGATCGATTTTTCGATTTCACTTTCTTATAACTTTTTGATTTATCTATGGGCCATGCCCTTGGGTTTGACTTTTACGTATTGTTTTAAAAATTAAAAAAAAGAAAAGTCATGAGTAATCAAAAATTTGCAACCAACGCTTTACATGCCGGACACGATACTACCCAAACAGCGGGTACCAGGGCAGTGCCTATTTATCAGTCCACCTCGTATGTGTTCAACAACACGGACCATGCTGCCAACTTGTTTTCCTTGGCAGAATTGGGCTTCATCTACACCCGATTGAACAACCCTACCAACCAGATTTTACAAGAACGTTTGGCGGCGGTAGAAGGTGGAGTGGGCGCAGTGGTATTTGCTTCCGGAACATCCGCTATTTCAACAGGGTTGTTGACCCTCCTAAAAGCCGGAGACCATATTGTGGCTTCGAGCAGTTTATATGGGGGTACCTATAACTTGTTGAATGTGACCCTACCAAGGTTGGGCATCACAACCACTTTTGTGGATGCATCCGATCCTTCCAATTTTGCGGCCGCCGTTCAAGATAATACGCGTGCCTTCTTTGTGGAATCTTTGGGGAACCCCAAGTTGGATGTGCTCGACCTAAAAGGAATATCCAAGGAAGCCAAATCGGCACAAGTACCTTTTATCGTGGACAATACCGTAGCTACCCCTGGATTGTTGAATCCGATTGAGCATGGAGCCAATTTGGTGATCCATTCTTTGACAAAATATATTGGGGGTCAGGGCAACTCCTTGGGTGGGGCGATCATCGATGCCGGTACGTTTGATTGGGCCAATGGAAAGTTTCCTGAATTTACGGAACCTTCTGCAGGCTACCACGGTTTGGTGTACCACGAAGCCTTGGGTGCTGCAGCCTTTACTTTTAAATTGATTTTAGAGGGATTGCGTGATTTTGGAGGGGCTTTAAGTCCGTTCAATGCCTTCCAGATTTTACAAGGTTTGGAAACCTTGCCGGTTCGAATCAAACAGCACAGTGAAAATGCTTTGGCATTGGCCGAATGGCTGGAAAGTAGGGATGAGGTTGCTTGGGTCAATTACCCTGGATTGAAAAGTAGTGGGTACAACGATTTGGCAAGAGAGTACTTGCCAAAAGGCCAAAGTGGAATCGTTACCTTTGGGGTAAAAGGCGGGTTCGAGGCAGCCAAACAGCTGACCGATGCCACCCAGATATTCTCTTTGTTGGCGAATATTGGCGATACCAAATCCTTGATCATACACCCAGCCAGCACCACACACCAGCAACTGAATGAAGAACAACAGGAAAGTGCCGGTGTGACCCAAGATTTAATTCGATTGTCGGTAGGCCTTGAGGATATCGAAGATTTAAAAGCCGATTTGGAGCAAGCCTTTGCATCCATCGGGTAAAATAACAGACACGCATATTACAGACACCTACATGTTACAGCATCTTAACATACCACAATTCGCCACACAGAACGGTACCACCCAGGATTTGCAATTGTCCTATCAACTTTTTGGGCAGCCCTTGTATTCGGCTCCCATTGTTTTGGTGAACCATGCCCTTACCGGAAATTCCAATGTGGCTGGTGAACACGGATGGTGGTCCGATCTTATTGGTAAGGATAAATCCATCAACACCGATGTCTATACCATTTTGTCCTTCAACATTCCGGGAAATGGTCATGACGGTTTTGTGATCGACAATTACAAGGATTTTGTGGCAGGGGATATCGCAAAGATTTTTCTTTTGGGATTGCAACAGTTGAAGATAGACCGATTGTATGCCATCATTGGTGGGTCATTGGGTGGAGGCATTGCCTGGGAAATGGCCGCGTTGAACCCAAGGATCACGGAACATTTGATTCCCGTAGCTTCGGATTGGAAATCCACGGACTGGCTCATTGCCAACTGTCAGATCCAAGAACAGTTTTTGGTGAACTCCAAGCAGCCCGTTCACGATGCCCGTATGCATGCCATGCTCTGTTATAGGACCCCTGAATCTTTCAAGGAGCGTTTCAAACGAAGTACCAATAAAGAACTTCAGGTCTTCAATGTGGAGAGCTGGTTGATGCACCATGGAAAAAAACTTCAGGAACGGTTCCAATTATCGGCCTACAAGCTGATGAACCAATTGCTGAAGACCATAGACATCACCCGAAATGGGGATGAGGGTTTCAAGGAACTGCAGGACAGTGATACCAAGATCCATATTATCGGGGTCAACTCGGATTTGTTCTTTACGGCTGAAGAAAACAGGGAAACCTTTAAGCGTTTGGCCCAAGCCAATACCAATGTTACCTATGGCGAAGTGCAGTCGTTGCATGGCCATGATGCTTTTTTAATGGAGTTTGAACAGTTGGAAAAGCTGTTGGAAGCCGTTTTTCCCAAAAAGGGAAAACAAGAGCGAATCAAGGTCCTGAAGTTTGGAGGGAAGTCCTTGGCCAATGGTGAGGGCATTGAAAGGGTGTTGAACATCATCACCAAAAGGGCGGAAGCCCATGAGAATTTTGCCGTGGTGGTATCGGCCCGGGGCAAGGCTACGGACCAATTGGAGAACATGCTTGAAAAAGCGGCAAGGGGTGAGGAATTTGAGGAGGCTCTGGCTGCTTTTTCCACCTACCAGAAGAACGGGTTTTCCGTAGCTATTGAAGAAGAACTCAAATCCATAGAGAAAATATTGAGCGGAGTGTTCCTTACCGGGGATTATAGTTTGAGGACCAAAGATGAGTTATTGTCTTTTGGGGAATTGATTTCGGGTAAGACCGTTGCCGCACTTTTGAATGAAGCAGGGTTAAAGGCACAGTTGATAGACTCCAGAAGCTTGATCAAGACCGATGACACTTACAGCAATGCAGAGGTAGACCAGGGTCTTTCCAAAGAAAATGTGATCCGTTGCTTCCATGATTTGGACTCGGATACGATACCCGTGGTAACCGGTTTCATTGCTTCCAATAAGGAGGGAGTGACCACCACTTTGGGTAGGAATGGTACCAATTATTCCGCTGCCTTGTTGGCCAATTTCTTGGACGCGTCGGAACTCATCAACTATACCCATGTGGATGGTATTTTTACGGCCAACCCGGATTTGGTGAGCGATGCCAAGTTGATTGACGTGATATCGTATGACGAGGCAAATGAGCTAGCCAATTTTGGGGCAACCATTCTGCATGCGAAGACCATAATACCACTTATTGAGAAGAACATCCCCTTGCGCATCTGTAATACGTTCAATGATGATAACGAGGGAACCCTAATTGGCCCTAAAACCCAAAATGGAGGCATTAAGTCCCTATCGGTTTTGGACAATATGGCCCTTATCAATTTGGAAGGTAGAGGTCTTTTGGGTAAGGTGGGCATTGATGCAAGGATTTTTAGGGCATTGGGTCAGAACGATATCAGTGTGGGTATCATTTCCCAAGGTTCTTCGGAACGGGGTATTGGTTTGGTGGTCGATTTATCCAAAGCGGAGAAGGCCAAAAAAGTCTTGGATGCAGAGTTTGAGACCGACTATTCTTCGCAGGACATCAACCAGATAACCGTGACCAAGGATGTATCGGTCATCTCCATTGTGGGGATGGACCTGAGCAGTTTTCATAAACCTTTCAACGCCCTGGCCAAGAACCAAGTGATCCCCTTGCTTTTCAATAATACGGTTACGGGCAAGAATGTGAGTATGGTGGTGAAGAAAGCGGATTTGCATAAGGCCGTCAATGTGATTCACGGGCAAATTTTCGGCATAGCCAAAAAAGTGAATCTGGCCATTTTTGGTCACGGCAATGTGGGCGGTACACTGATCGACCAAATCTTGGACTCCCAAAAAAGTATAGAGGAGCGAAAAGGGATTGGCTTTCGGGTGTTTGCAGTGGCCAATTCCAAAAAGGTATTGTTGGATGCGTCTGGAATTGGATCGGATTGGAAGAAAAGATTGGAAAAAGAAGGAATCCCCTACCAGATGGAAAGTGTGGTGTCCTTTGCGCAAACCCATCATTTGGAAAATCTAATAGCAGTTGATAATACGGCGAGCAAATCTTTTGTGGAGAATTATGAAACCTTGGTCAAACACGGTTTTGATTTGGTCTCTTCCAACAAAATAGCCAATACGCTGAGCTTCGAGAAATACAAATCCATACGGAAGTGCTTGGATAAAAATCAAAAGCAGTATTTGTACGAGACCAATGTGGGGGCCGGGCTTCCCTTGATCGATACCATTAAGCTCTTGCACCTGTCCGGAGAGAACATAACCAGGATCAAAGGGGTGTTTTCGGGTTCGTTGAGCTACATTTTCAACACCTTTTCGGAGCAGGATATTCCGTTTTCATCCATTGTAAAGGAAGCTATGGAGAAGGGATACACAGAACCGGACCCTCGCGAAGATCTATCAGGCAACGATGTGGGTAGAAAATTGTTGATTTTGGCCCGTGAATTGGATCTTCAAAATGAATTTTCAGATATAGAAGTGGAAAATCTAATCCCGGAGGAATTAAGGACACTTGAGTTCGATGCCTTCATGGAGAAGGTTGGAGATATGGATGCCGTTTATGAGGATATCAAAAATGCACAAAAAGGAAACCATGTACTGCGATATGTGGGAGACTTGCATGGAGATCTTCAGCAGGACAAAGGCGTTTTGGAGGTGAAATTGGTGTCCGTGCCCAAAGAAAGTGCTTTGGGGCAGGTAAAGGGATCGGATTCCATTATTGAAATCTATACCGAGTCCTATGGAGAGAACCCATTGGTAATCCAAGGAGCTGGTGCTGGTGCGGCGGTAACGGCGCGAGGGGTTTTTGGTGATATATTAAGAATAGCAGAAAAGATATGAGCGAGCATAAGAAGCAATTTGAAACGGAAGCGATCAGAACGCAGATGGAGCGTTCCCAATTTTTGGAACATTCTGCGCCCATGTACCTTACTTCGAGCTTTGTTTTTGAAGATGCCGAGGACATGAGGGCCTCCTTTGCTGAGGAAAAGGACCGCAATATTTATTCGCGTTACGCCAATCCAAACTCCTCTGAGTTTATCGAGAAGGTTTGTAAAATGGAAGGGGCCGAAAGTGGTTTTGCCTTTGCATCGGGCATGGCTGCGGTATTCTCTACCTTGGCCGCACTGTTGGATAGTGGGGACCATATCATCTCTTCCAAGAGCATATTTGGATCAACGCATAGTCTTTTTACGCAGTTTTTTCCAAAATGGAACATTGCTACCAGCTATTTTAATGCCAATGATTTGGATAGTATAGAGGCATTGATCACACCCAAAACCAAGATCATTTATGCCGAATCGCCTACTAACCCAGGTGTGGATGTGCTGGATTTGGAGGCATTGGGCAACATTGCCAAGAAGCACGGACTTATTTTTATCATCGATAATTGTTTTGCTTCGCCCTATCTACAACAACCTATTAAGTTTGGTGCAGATTTGGTGATTCACTCCGGGACCAAGCTCATGGATGGTCAGGGACGGGTTTTGGCCGGTATTACCGTTGGAAGCCATGAGTTGGTGGACAAGGTATACCGTTTTTCCCGCATAACCGGGCCAGCGCTTTCCCCGTTTAATGCATGGGTATTGTCCAAAAGTTTGGAAACCTTGGCCATACGGGTCGATAGGCATTGTGCGAATGCTTTGGAGTTGGCCAATTATCTGGAAAAGCATGATAAAGTGGAGTGGGTAAAATACCCATTTTTAAAGTCGCATCCCCAATATGAGATTGCCAAAAAACAGATGAAGGCCGGAGGGTGTGTGGTTGCTTTTGAGGTAAAAGGAGGACTGGAAGAAGGACGTAGGTTTTTCAATAGCATAAAATTGTTGTCCCTTTCCGCCAATTTAGGGGATTCTCGAAGTATAGTGACCCACCCTGCATCTACCACGCACAGTAAACTCACCAAAGAGGAACGGGAGGCTGTTGGAATTTCGGATGGTACGGTACGGGTTTCGGTAGGACTGGAACACATACAGGACATTATAGCGGATATTGAGCAGGCCTTGGGCTAAAACCTATACCACCTATATTTTTGGATAGCGGATTGTTAATTTTCGCTATATTCGTGGGATGCTCTCCAAGAAGACAAAATATGGCTTAAAGGCTTTGGCTTACCTTGCTACGGTAGGGGATAAGGAGCCTGTTCAGATTGCTGAGATAGCCAAACATGAGAACATTTCCCAAAAGTTTTTGGAAAGTATCTTGCTTACCCTTAGAAGAAATGGCTTTTTAGGCTCCAAAAAAGGAAAAGGCGGAGGGTATTATCTGATAAAAGACCCTAGCGAAATCTTAATGACCTCGGTAATGCGGGTGCTGGAAGGACCTATTGCCATGGTTCCCTGTGTTAGCCTCAATTTCTACGAAAAGTGTGATGACTGTCCTGACGAAGGAGAGTGTTCCGTACATAAATTGATGCTCCAAGTAAGGGACAGTGCCTTGGAAGTATACCGGAACAACACCCTGGCAGACCTTATTTCTTAGGTTGAAATCCATTAATTTTTAGAACCAACGATCAGTAAATTGATAAAAGTCGACCTGTAATCCAATTAATCTACTAAAACTATAGGATAAAAGTAATTTTATACGGATTTTAACAATCTACTTTGATGAAAAATTCTATTTTTGAAATCCCTAGTAAATCGATAGGATAAAATAAAACAAATGATTGCAGACCAACTCGTAGTTCATAAGACCAAAGAAGAGAGTACTACCTATAAGAAGGACAGAAGCTCCGAAAGTCCCAAGCGTAGTATTGTAAAATCTATTAGTTGGAGGATCGTAGGCACATTGGACACCATTATAATATCATGGATCATAACCGGGACCTTGTCTTTGGCGTTTTCAATTGGTATGGTGGAGTTGGTTACCAAAATGGTGCTTTATTTTTTTCATGAGAGAATTTGGAATACAATCAAATGGGGCAGATAAAATTTGATGATATGGCATTATCACTAGAAGAAATCCAGAATTTAAATCGCCAGTTCAAGGGCATTCCACCAGAAGAGATTATTTCTTGGGCCATTGGTCATGGGAAGAAATCTGTGGTTACCACAAACTTTAGACCCTACGAAGTCGCTATTCTTCATGCGGTGACCGAAGTGAATAAAAACACTCCGGTGATTTGGTGTGATACAGGGTATAATACGCCCAATACCTATAAGCATGCAGAAGAGTTGATTTCACGCTTGGGATTGAACATAAAATTATATGTTCCCAAACAAACTTCGGCCCACAGGGATGCTGTCATGGGGATTCCACAAATAGATGACCCAAGGCACAAGGAATTTACGGAGCAGGTAAAGTTGGAGCCTTTTAGAAGAGCCATGGAGGAGCATAAACCCGATGTATGGTTCACCAATTTGCGCAAAGGTCAAACAGCCCACCGGGATTCGTTGGATGTGTTGAGCTTGAGTAAGGACGGGGTTCTTAAGGTAAGCCCGTTTTACCACTGGAGCGATACGCAATTGGATGCATATCTCAACAAGCACAAATTGCCCAACGAGCATAAATATTTCGACCCAACAAAAGTATTGGAGAACCGCGAATGCGGTCTGCATACCTAAATCATAAACTAATTCTACCTCGAGAGCAGTCGAGAGACCATAAACACAATACATTGAGCACAATCACAGAAGAATTGCAAAAACCAGAAACCCAAAACCTGACCGATAGGCCAAGGGCCAATGCATTGGAGCATGAGGCCATTTACATTATCCGTGAGGTTGCGGCACAGTTTGAAAAACCCGTACTGTTGTTTTCGGGAGGAAAGGATTCCATAACCTTGGTCCGATTGGCCCAGAAAGCATTTTGGCCCGCTAAGATTCCATTTCCCTTGATGCATATTGATACCGGCCATAACTTTCCTGAAACCATTGAGTTCAGGGATAAATTGGTAGAGGAACTGGGTGTAGAGCTTATTGTGCGTAATGTTCAGGATTCCATCGATCAAGGAAAGGTAGTGGAGGAAACCGGGAAATATGCCAGTAGAAACATGTTGCAGACCACAACCCTTTTGGACGCCATAGAAGAGTTCAAGTTTGATGCCTGTATCGGCGGGGCCCGTCGCGATGAGGAAAAGGCCCGTGCCAAGGAACGTATATTCTCTGTTCGGGATGATTTTGGCCAGTGGGACGAAAAAAACCAGCGCCCAGAATTGTTCGATATGTTGAACGGTGAAATAGAAATAGGGCAGAATGTTAGGGTATTTCCTATCAGCAACTGGACCGAGTTGGACGTATGGAGCTATATCCAAAAAGAAAATATTGAGATTCCTTCCATCTATTTTGCCCACAAAAGAAACACTTTCTTAAGGGACGGACTGATTTGGTCCGCTGAGGACGATGTGGTTTTTAGGGCCGATGACGAACAAGTGGAAGAGCGCGTGGTACGTTTCAGAACGGTAGGGGATATGTCCTGTACCGCTGCTGTGGAATCCCACGCCGATACCATTGACAAGGTGGTCGCGGAGATCAGAAGCTCAAAAATCTCGGAACGAGGTGCGCGAATCGATGATAAACGCTCCGAAGCCGCCATGGAAAAACGTAAACAACAAGGATACTTTTAAGAAGAAGAGAAACATGGAAGTTTTAAAAATAGCAACAGCAGGAAGTGTAGATGACGGTAAAAGTACCTTGATAGGACGCTTGCTTTACGATACCAAATCCTTGACCGAGGATAAACTGGAGGCCATAGAGCGTACCAGCAAACAAAAGGGTTACGATTACCTGGACTTTTCCTTGGCAACCGATGGATTGGTGGCCGAAAGGGAACAGGGTATCACCATTGATGTGGCCCACATCTACTTTTCAACCGAGTCCAAGAGTTATATCATTGCCGATACCCCCGGCCACGTGGAATATACCCGTAACATGGTTACCGGAGCCTCCACGTCGCAAGCGGCCATTATTTTGATCGATGCCCGAAAAGGAGTCATCGAGCAGACCAACAGGCACTTCTTTATTAACAACCTATTGCGGGTGAAGGATGTGATTGTGGCCATCAACAAGATGGATTTGGTCGATTTTTCAGAGGATGTCTTCAATGATATCAAGGCCGATTTTGAGGAATTGATGGGAAAAAGGGATTATCAGGACCAGAAAATTACCTTCATTCCTGTAAGTGCCCTCAAAGGGGACAATGTGGTGAACCATTCCGAAAACACCCCTTGGTACAATGGGCAAACCCTATTGGAACACTTGGAGGAATTGAACCTTCAGGATATATACAACACTGGAACCCCAAGGTTCCCGGTCCAGTATGTAATTCGACCCAAGACCGAGGAATTCCATGATTTTCGTGGATTTGCGGGAAAGGTATATGGAGGTGAATTGAGTGTGGGTGATGAAGTAGTGGTATTGCCTTCTATGACAAGGTCCAAGATAAAGGCCATATACTTTTATGATAAGGAATATCAGACAGCACCAAGACGCTCGTCCGTGACCATTACCTTGGAAGATGAGGTAAATGTAAGTCGTGGGGATATGTTGGTGAAGACCGATGACTTGCCTACCATAGACAAGCAATTGACGGCAACGGTATCTTGGATGGATGCCGACCAGTTGACAACGGGCGGCAAGTACATTGTGCAACATGGTGTGAACAAGGTGTTGGCCAAAGTGGATGCCATTGAGCACAAAATACATCCCGATTACTCCGGTATAGAAGAGAATGCCACATCGTTGCAGATGAACGATATCGCCAAAGTGCGTTTCAAATTGAACAAGCCTATTTTTTATGACAAGTTCAAGGATCACCGGACCAATGGCTCGTTCATCATTATTGACAGTCGAACCAACACTACCGCGGGAGTAGGTTTTATCAGTTGATTTTACGATAAGAATTAGCAACCCCGGAAAGGGATAGAGGATTTATAACAAAATCCTATAAAATTGATAGGAAAAATAGAATATGAAAAGCTTCAGAACAGAAATAGAGAACCCGATAGTTGAAAAGGACATCATTGAATTGGAGAAAAAAATTCGCCAGTTCAAAGGAGGTGAAGTGGACGAGGAAAAGTTCAGGAGCCTTCGTTTGGCCCGTGGGGTGTACGGACAACGTCAGCCTGGTGTACAGATGGTTCGGATAAAACTGCCTTATGGTAAGGTAACTTCCAATCAGCTTTTGGGGATTTGCGACGTTTCCGATGAGTTTTCCAGGGGAAGATTGCACATTACCACCCGTCAGGATATCCAAATCCACTACGTGGACTTGGAAAGAACCCCTGAGCTTTGGGCACAACTGGAAAAAGATGAAGTGACCATCCGTGAAGCCTGTGGAAATACGGTTCGAAATGTAACCGCCAGCGAAACCGCGGGCATCGATGTCAACGAACCTTTTGATGTTTCCCCATACGCCCATGGAATTTTTGAATACTTTCTAAGAAACCCCATTGGGCAGGAAATGGGCCGTAAATTCAAGGTTTCTTTTTCATCCAGTGATGAAGATACCGGGCTGTCCTACATGCACGATTTGGGCTTTATTGCCAAAATCCAAAACGGGGAAAGAGGCTTTAAGGTGATGTTGGGTGGTGGATTGGGTTCACAGCCCCGCCATGCCGATGAACTCTATGAATTCTTGCCGGTAGACCAAATAGTTCCCTTGATGGAAGGCGTAATCCGCGTTTTTGATAGATATGGGGAACGTAAAAGTCGCGCCAAGGCCCGTATGAAGTTCTTGTTGAAGGATATCGGTTTGGATGGTTTTAAATCACTTTTGGAAGAAGAGCAATTGGCTGTACCGGTAAAATCGTATCCAATTGATTATGAAAGTTACCCCAAGACAAAAGCGGTTGAGGTAGAGGTACCTGAAATCACCATCGAGGACAAAAAAGCATTCGAACAATGGAAGTCCACCAACTTGGTGCCACAAAAACAAGACGGCTACGTAGCCATCGGCATCAAGGTGCTCTTAGGGGATTTTTATACCGATAAGGCCAGGGAATTGGCAAAGCTGGTTCGCGATTATGCAGCCGGTGAAATACGACTTTCCCTAAGACAAAATATACTTGTTCCGTTTGTGAAGGAAGAGTTGGTACCCTTCTTTTATGTGGAACTTCAAAAATTGGGCTTTGCCGAAGCAGGTTATAACAAGGCTTTGGACATCACGGCATGTCCCGGTACCGATACCTGTAATTTAGGGATTGCCAGTAGTACGGGGATTGCCGATGAGTTGGAGCGTGTGATCAAGGCAGAATACCCACAGTATATCAGCAACCCTGATGTGGTGATCAAGATCAGTGGATGTATGAATGCCTGTGGACAGCACAATATGGCCCATATCGGATTTCAAGGAATGTCCGTTCGTACCAAGGATAAATTGGTGGCTCCTGCTTTGCAGGTGCTATTGGGAGGTGGAAATCTCGGAAATGGGAATGGAAAGTTTGCCGATAAGGTGGCCAAAATCCCGAGTAAAAGAGGTCCAGAGGCCCTTCGTTTGATCTTGGATGATTTCGAGGCCAATGGTAATGGAGCATCCTATACGGAATACTACGAAAAACAAGGCCAACTTTATTTCTACGATTTTCTAAAGCCACTTACGGATGTGGATAACCTTACCCCAGAAGATTTCATTGATTGGGGGAATGAGGAAAAATATAAAAAGGAAATCGGTGTTGGTGAATGTGCCGGTGTGGTGATTGATTTGGTGGCCACGCTGTTCTTGGAAAGCCAAGAAAAGATTGACAATGCCGAAGAGGCCATTAAAGAAGGAAAATGGGCAGCCAGTATCTACTACTCGTATCAGTCCATTGTGAATTCGGCCAAGGCGTTGCTTACGGCTGAAAAAGTGAAGACCAATACCCATGCCAGTATCATCAAGGATTTTGAGGAGCTCTATGTGGCATCCGGGAAGATTGCCTTCGAGGGTGGTTTCGATACTTTAGCCCTTCAACTGAATAAAAATGAACCTTCTGAAACCTTTGCCAAAAGCTACTTGGAAGATGCCAAGACCGTTTTGGAGCGATTGGAAGCGTTCAGAAAATTGGAATTGCAACATGCGTAGTGGAAAATTGACAGTGGTTGGGGCTGGCCCCGGTGATGTGGATTTGATTACCCTAAAAGGAATCAAGGCCCTTCAAAATGCAGATGTTGTCCTGTTCGACGCTTTGGTGGATCAGGAACTGTTGGAGTATGCGCCACAAGCCGAACAGATTTTCGTGGGAAAACGAAAAGGCTGTTACCGATATCAACAGGAACAGATCAATGAATTGATCGTACAACGGGCCAATTTAGGCTTGCATGTGGTACGTTTAAAAGGGGGTGACCCATTCGTGTTCGGAAGAGGAGCGGAAGAAATGGAGTATGCTGCCCAATATGGCCATGAAGTGGCCGTGGTACCGGGAATTTCATCTTCGGTATCCGTACCTGCTTCGCAGAATATCCCAGTGACCAAAAGGGGAGCTTCCGAAAGTTTTTGGGTGATTACAGGAACCACCAAAGAACATAAACTCTCCAATGATGTGGCTCTGGCGGCCAAGTCCAGTGCTACCGTGGTCATTCTTATGGGGATGTCCAAATTGGGAGAGATTATGAAACTCTTCAGGCAAGAGGGCAAACAGGAGGTTCCCGTGGCCATTATCCAGAATGGCACCACGAGTCAGGAACGAGTGGGGATAGGAACGGTTGCCACCATTGAAGATACGGTAAGGGAGCAAAAATTGGCCAATCCGGCCATCATTGTGATCGGTGAAGTGGTACAACACCGCCAGCAGATATTGGATATCCAAAAAGCATATCAAGAAAAGGGAAAAGAATTGTTTGAAAAAGTGTAAAAACGGTCTGGTAAACCAACGTCAAGACCGAATAAAAGTAGTATTATGATTAAAACAGACATCATTATAATTGGAGCGGGGCCCACAGGATTGTTCACCGTTTTTGAAGCAGGTTTGCTAAAGCTGAAGTGTCATTTGATTGACGCCTTGGCCCAACCGGGAGGACAGTGTTCCGAGATTTATCCAAAAAAACCCATTTACGATATTCCAGCCTATCCCGAGATTTTGGCAGGGGACTTGGTGAGCAAGTTGATGGAGCAGATAAAACCTTTTGAACCAGGATTTACCTTGGGTGAACGTGCCGAAACTTTGGATAAGCAAGAGGATGGATCCTTTATTGTCACAACCAGTAAGGGTACCCAACACCATGCCCCCGTTGTGGTTATTGCAGGGGGATTGGGTTCTTTTGAGCCCAGAAAACCTTTAATAGCCAACCTTAATCTATTTGAGAGCAAAGGGGTGGAATATATGATCAAAGACCCCGAGGTATTCCGAAACAAGAAGGTGGTCATTTCTGGAGGTGGCGATTCCGCCTTGGATTGGTCCATTTTCTTGGCCGATGTAGCTTCCGAAGTTTCTTTGGTACACCGAAGAAATGAGTTTAGAGGGGCTTTGGACTCTGTTGAAAAAGCAAGGGAATTGGCCAAATTGGGCAAGATCCAACTCTACACTGAAGCTGAGGTGAAGGAAATCCATGGTAAGGAAGACCTTCAAGCCGTTGTGATCAAATACAACGACGAGACCAAGGAAGAAAGCTATGTGGAAACCGATTACTTCATTCCGTTGTTCGGTTTGTCCCCAAAGCTGGGACCTATCGGCAATTGGGGCTTGGAGATAGAAAAGAATGCTATCAAGGTGAACAATGCCAAGGATTACCAGACCAATATTCCTGGTGTATTTGCCATTGGTGATGTTAATACCTATGAAGGTAAATTAAAGTTGATTTTATCTGGTTTTCATGAAGCGGCCGTGATGTGCCAGTATGCCTATCAGATTATCAACCCAGATAAGCGCTACGTGATGAAGTATACCACGGTAGGTGGTGTGGAAGGATTCGATGGATCCAAGAAAGAAGCCAAAAAAGAAGTGGTACAGAGTATTTCATAATAGATACGGATTACTAAAGTAAGAACACCCTCCAAATGCTTTTGAAGGGTGTTTTGTTTTATGGCGTATATTTGAATTTTACAATTCCATGCAGAGCCTTTTCACCTTACGGGATTTTTACAGCAATCATGGTCTGCCCATTCCTGAAAACATAGGGAAAGACATTGGGCATTTCAATGTATTTAAGATTGATGAGTATATAGCTCGCCTTAAAAGTGGCGAAATGCGCTATGACAGACGTTCGTATTTTAAGATCAGTCTCATCAATGGAAAAAACAGGGCAGAGTATGCCGACAAGGTCATCCATATAGAAAACAAGGCGCTTTTGTTCGCTTCTCCCAAGATTCCGTACCATTACGTGCCACAGGATAAAGTTCAATCGGGATACTTCTGTGTGTTTACCGATACCTTTCTTTCCAAGGATAAAAGTGGGGTCATTTTGGATAATCTCCCCTTGTTTCAACCGGGAGGGTTTCCCATATTCAACATTTCAGATAAGGATTATGCCGAGTTGGAGCAATTGTTCAAAAAAATAGACAGGGAACTGTCTTCGGACTACGCTTATAAATTTGACCTTATCCGGGCCTATGTGGTGGAGTTGCTGCATCTCGGACAGAAATTGCACCCGGCACAGCCTCAGGAAAATGCTAAAAATGCCGCTACCCGAATCACGGACTTGTTCGTGGAACTATTGGAGCGACAATTTCCCATCAATTCGCCGGTTCAGCGACTGGGATTGAAAACCGCCCAGGATTTTGCCGAGCGATTGGCGGTGCATGCCAATCACCTGAACAAGGTTTTGAAAGAGACCACCGGAAGTACAACAACCGCCATTATCCATTCCCGAATTTTTGAGGAAGCCAAGATTTTGCTCAACAATACGGATTGGAACGTTTCCGAAATTGCTTTCAGTCTGGGGTTTGAAGAAGTGGCCCATTTCTCCAATTTCTTCAAAAAACACGCCTCACTATCCCCTTTGCATTACCGTACAGGGGCAAAAGTTTGATTTTTACAAAAAGTAGATTGATGGTTGCAATTCCTTCGGAAGGGCATGGATGATCTTTGCCCCATACCTAAAAAATCATACAAAATGGGAAATTCAAAAATTGCATTGGTGACTGGGGGCAGTAGAGGCCTCGGTGAAAATATGGCCGTCAGTTTGGCCCAAAAAGGATTGGATGTGATATTGACCTATCGGAGTAATAAGGATGAGGCCCTAAAAACTGTCCATGAAGTGGAGCAATTGGGGCAAAAGGCCTATGCGCTTCAACTGGATGTGGCTGATACGGGTAGTTTTGATGCCTTTGTCCAAGAGGTCCAAAAAGTGGTTGGGTCCCAATTTGGGACGGAAAAGATTGGTTTTTTGATCAACAATGCCGGTATTGGTATTAACGCCACCATAAATGAAACCACGGAGGAACAGTTTGATACCTTGGTGGATATCCACTTCAAAGGAGCATTTTTCCTGACGCAGAAGCTGTTACCTTTGTTGGCGGACGGAGGTGGAATCGTAAACATTTCTAGCGGGTTGGCACGGTTTTCACTTCCAGGATTTTCAGTCTATGGCTCCTTGAAAGCGGCCATGGAAGCCCTTACCAGATACCAGGCCAAGGAATTGGGGTCAAGAAGAATCAGGTCCAACGTGGTTGCGCCGGGAGCCATTGAAACCGATTTTGGAGGCGGCGTCAATAAAACTGATGAGGAAAAGAGAACGATCATTGCCAATGTAACAGCTTTGGGAAGGGTTGGTTTGCCCGATGACATTGGGGGAGTAGTGGCCTTTTTATGCACGGAGGATGCCAAATGGATCAACGGACAACGCATTGAAGCATCAGGGGGAATGATGATATAATGTACTACTGAAATGGTTTAAAAAGGATTGGGCTTGCCCAATCCTTTTTTATTGCCCCAAAACCCAAAATTAGTGGCTCTTTTTTTGCTTTTCAGTCAGGAGTGCCGTTATTTTGTACCCTAGTTCATTTATAAACTGAAGTGGTTATCAAGAAAGGTGGAGGGAATGGACCCTGTGAAACCTTAGCAACCCTCGACTTCGAGAAGGTGCTACATTCTACCCCTGTCCGGAATGGTACTGAACATGTTTCAGTATGATTTGGGAACTCATGGAAGGAAAACCGTCCATGGTAAGGGAAGGATAACAAAAATACATTCCTGTTGTATTTCCATATTTTCTTGATACCGTTTTATTTCCTGTATAGGGAGATTGTATAGTTATGGAAAAGATTGAAGACATTTTACAAAAACGCATTTTAGTGCTGGATGGTGCCATGGGTACCATGTTGCAGCGGTATAAGTTCGAGGAAGAGGATTTTAGGGGGGAGCGCTTCAAGGATTGGGAGCATCCTTTGAAGGGGAACAATGATTTGTTGTCCTTGACCCAGCCCCAAGCCATTGCGGACATTCATCACAAATATTTTGAGGCGGGTGCTGATATCGTGGAAACCAACACGTTTTCGGGAACTACCATAGCTATGGCCGATTACCACATGGAAGATTTGGTGTACGAGCTCAATTACGAGTCGGCCCGGATTGCCAAGGAGGTAGCCAACGAGTTTACTGCCAAGGAACCCCATAAACCCAGATTTGTGGCCGGAAGTATAGGTCCCACCAATAAAACGGCTAGCATGTCGCCTGATGTAAATGACCCAGGCTTTAGGGCCATTTCCTTTGATGAATTACGTGAAGCCTACAAACAGCAGGTGGAAGCCTTGTTGGATGGTGGTTCGGATTTGTTGCTGGTTGAGACCATTTTTGATACCCTGAACGCCAAAGCGGCACTTTTTGCCATAGAAGAAGTTAAGGACGAACGCAATATTGATGTGCCTATCATGGTCAGTGGAACCATTACGGATGCATCAGGACGTACTTTGTCCGGACAGACGGCAGAAGCTTTTCTGATTTCGGTTTCCCATATCCCCATTTTATCAGTTGGCTTTAACTGTGCCTTGGGGGCCAAACAGTTGGTTCCCCACTTGGAGGTAATTTCGGCCAAGTCGGATTTTGCCACGTCGGCCCATCCCAACGCTGGTTTGCCCAATGCCTTTGGGGAATACGATGAAACTCCGGAGCAAATGGCATCACAGATCAAAGAGTACTTGGAAAAAGGATTGGTGAACATCGTAGGCGGTTGCTGCGGTACTACACCGGAGCACATCAAAGCCATTGTGGAGTTGACGGAGCAATATTCACCCAGAAAATTAAAACCGACCCATGAAGCGCATGCATAACATAATGATGATTTTATTGGTGATGATGACCTTGGCTTCCTGTGGAAAAAAGGAAAAGGCTGAGGAAACCATTTCAACCCCAATTGAAGTAGAAAAAGGTATCATGGGCACATGGAAACTGATCTATGGTGAGATAAGGACGGAAGATTCGTTGGAAGTAAAGGATTTGTCCAATACCGAGTTCGTAAAGATTTTGAATGAGGACCATTTTGCCTTTTTCAATCAAGTGAAGGATACCGCAGACGGATTCTATGGCGGTGGAGGAAGCTACAGCTTGGATGGGGACACCTATAAAGAACGATTGGATTATGTGGGTGTGAAGGAAATAAGGGGGCACGAGTTCACTTTCAATGTGGAGATCAAGGGAGATACCTTGATTCAATCTGGGATTGAGGATGTGCCCGAAGCCGGCATCAAGCGGCATATTGTGGAAAAATATATTAGGATCAAGTAAGGAAGAGATACATGGCCCAAACAAGAGCTTTAAAACTATCAGGTCTGGAGCCGTTGGTCGTTACCCCGGAAAGTAATTTCATTAATGTGGGGGAGCGAACCAATGTAGCAGGCTCCAAGAGGTTTCTTAGGCTTATCAAGGAAGAAAAGTTCGATGAAGCCCTGGAGATTGCCCGCCATCAGGTAGAAGGAGGAGCACAGATCATAGATGTGAACATGGATGATGGATTGATCGATGGCAAAGCTGCCATGGTCAAGTTCCTGAATCTTATCGTATCCGAACCGGACATTGCCCGAGTGCCTATCATGATCGATAGTTCCAAATGGGAGATTATCGAGGCAGGTCTCCAAGTAGTACAGGGAAAATGTGTGGTCAATTCCATCAGCCTGAAAGAAGGGGAAGAAGAGTTTATACATCATGCCAAACTCATCAAGCGGTATGGGGCGGCCGTGATTGTCATGGCCTTTGATGAGGTAGGACAGGCAGATACCTATGAACGCCGAATCGAAATTGCCAAACGTTCCTACGATATCTTGGTCAACCAAGTGAAATTTGCCCCTGAAGATATCATTTTCGACCTCAATATTTTTCCTGTGGCAACGGGAATGGAAGAGCACAGGCGCAATGCCCTTGATTTTATCGAAGGCACCAAATGGGTGCGTGAAAACCTGCCCCATTGCAGTGTAAGTGGAGGGGTCAGTAATGTGTCCTTCTCTTTTCGTGGGAACAACCCCGTGCGTGAAGCCATGCACTCCGCTTTCCTGTTCCATGCCATCAAGGCGGGGATGAATATGGGTATCGTAAACCCTGCTATGCTGGAAGTATATGACGATATCCCGAAAGACCTTTTGGAACACGTTGAGGATGTTTTGCTCGATAGACGGGATGACGCCACGGAACGCCTTTTGGAATTTGCCGAAACCGTAGTGGGAACGGCCAAGGAAAGCAAAGTGGACCTGTCATGGCGAGAAGACCCCCTGCAGGATAGGATTACAAGAGCTTTGGTGAAGGGAATAGATCAATACATTGTTGAAGATGTGGAGGAGGCCCGCCAAAATGCCAAAAGACCTTTGGAGGTCATTGAGGGGAACCTGATGACCGGAATGAACGTGGTTGGGGATTTGTTTGGAAGTGGAAAGATGTTTTTGCCCCAAGTGGTAAAATCGGCCCGGGTCATGAAGAAAGCAGTGGCCTATCTTACCCCATATATAGAGGCGTCCAAGGATGCCAATGCCAAGGCGGCCGGAAAAATATTGATGGCCACCGTGAAAGGGGATGTCCATGATATTGGAAAGAACATTGTCAGTGTGGTACTGGCCTGCAACAATTATGAGATTGTGGATATGGGGGTTATGGTGCCTCCAGAAAAAATCATCAATAAGGCCAAAGAAGAGCAAGTAGATATTATTGGCTTGAGTGGATTGATCACACCGTCATTGGATGAGATGGTCTTTTTGGCCAAGGAAATGGAACGCCAAGATTTTGAAGTTCCCCTTCTGATCGGTGGGGCCACTACCAGTAAGGCCCATACCGCGGTTAAGATTGATCCCGTTTACAGCAATGCGGTGGTGCATGTCAATGATGCTTCACGGGCGGTGACCGTGGTGGGTGATTTGTTGCAGACCGAAACCTCTGATGCCTACAAGAAGTCCATCAAATTGGATTATGAGAGCTTTAGGGACAAATTTTTGGGAAGGTCCAAACAGAAAACCTATTTGAGCTTGGAGGAAGCCCGAAAGAACAAACTCCAAATAGAATGGAAGCAAGAGGATATTGTGGTTCCCAAACAACTTGGCATTGAGGTCTGGGAGGATTTCGACCTGAAAAAATTGAAAGAGTTTATAGACTGGAGTCCCTTTTTCAGAAGTTGGGGATTACATGGAAAATATCCCGATATCCTCACCGATAAGGTTGTAGGAGAACAGGCCACGGAGCTTTTTAAGGATGCCCAGGTCATGCTCAAGAAGGTGTTTGACGAAAAATGGTTGACGGCCAAGGCTATTTTTGGTTTGTTTCCGGCCAATCAGGTGAATGATGATGATATTGAGCTTCAGACAGGCTCACTGGAGGGTTCTAGTGCAGCTGATATTGAAACAACGATATTCAGGACACTTCGGCAACAGCTTAAAAAGAGAGATGGCGTGCCTAACATTGCCCTTGCGGATTTTATTGCCCCCAAGGATAGCGGCCTGCAGGATTATATAGGCTGTTTTTGTGTTTCCACAGGTTTTGGGACCCAAGAACTTGCGGCTGATTTTGAGAGAAAACACGATGATTACAATTCCATCATGATCAAAGCCATTGCCGACCGTTTGGCAGAGGCCTTTGCAGAATATCTTCATAGACAGGTGCGAACCAAATTCTGGGGCTATGCCGCCGCCGAATCCCTGTCCAACGATGAACTTATTGAGGAAAAGTACTTAGGAATCCGTCCCGCACCGGGATATCCGGCCTGTCCAGACCATTTGGAGAAACTTACCATTTGGGAGTTGCTGGGTGTCAAGGAAAAAATCGGGGTGGAGCTTACCGAGAGTTTGGCCATGTGGCCGGCGGCCAGTGTAAGTGGCTACTATTTTGCGCATCCGCAGGCGAAATATTTCGGATTGGGAAAAATAGAGCAAGATCAAGTGGAGGATTTTGCAAAAAGAAAGAATATTGAACTGGAGAAAGCACAAAAGTGGCTGGCTCCCAACATAGTTGAATCATAAGGCATGAAAGTAACCGACCATATTAAAAAAGCAAAGGGGAAAACTCTTTTTAGTTTTGAAATCATACCTCCGGTAAAGGGGAAGAGCATACAGGAACTGTATAATAACATTGATCCTTTGATGGAGTTCAAGCCCCCATTTATTGATGTGACCACCTCACGTGAGGAGTACGTATACATTGACCGCGATGGGTTGCTCGATAAAAAACTGACCCGGATGCGTCCAGGGACCTTGGGTATCTGTGCATCCATCAAACACAAATACGATGTGGATACCGTACCCCACGTGCTTTGTGGGGGGTTTACCAAAGAGGAGACCGAATACCTTTTGGTGGACTGTCATTATTTGGAGATAGAGAATGTAATGGCCTTACGAGGCGATGCCATGAAGGAGGAAAAATATTTTGCTCCCACACGGGGTGGTCATCAATATGCTTCGGAATTGGTAAAGCAGATTCACGATATCAACGGTGGAAACTATTTACACGAGGTCATAGAGACCGATGATTGTGCCAGTTTCTGTATTGGAGTGGCCGGTTATCCGGAAAAACACATGGAGGCCCCTTCTTTAAAGTCCGATTTGAGACGATTGAAGGAGAAAGTGGATTTGGGAGCGGATTATGTAGTGACCCAAATGTTTTTTGATAATCAAAAATTCTTTGCCTTTGTGGAAGCAGCAAGGGAAATGGGAATCAATGTGCCTATTATTCCAGGGATTAAACCCATTGCCGTAAAAAGACATTTACAGTTATTGCCCCAGGTGTTTCGGGTGGATATTCCGCAGGATTTGGTGGATGCCGTGGATGCTTGCAAGACCAACAAAGAGGTGCGCCAAGTGGGTGTGGAATGGTGTATTCAGCAATCCAAGGAACTCAAGGAAGCTGGAGTGCCCGTTTTGCACTATTATTCCATGGGAAAATCGGATAATATCAAGGCGGTTGCCAAGGAGGTATTTTAATTTCCTACTTTAGCGGCCCATGAGGCACCTACTTTTTTTGGTTATTTTTTTCTGTGGCTATTTTGGATTTTCCCAAAAAGGGGAGATTCCCAAAAAGTATGTGCTGGACGCCAGTCAGTTCTACGGTTCCATTTTATTGCACAACCCGGATATTTCACATTTGATCACGGCCCATCCCGGAGGGGTTATTTTGGGGTTTAACCGAAAACGGTTTGGACATGAGGATTGGGAGGCCAGTTTGGGGTATCCTGACACGGGTTTTTCGTTTGTCTATCAGGATATGAACAATCCTACCTTGGGCAAGCACTTTGGGTTATATGCCCACTACAACTTCTATTTTTTAAGGAGAAACCTGCAATTTCGGATAGGACAAGGGGTGGCCTATAACACCAACCCGTATGATAAGGCCGAAAATTTCAGGAACAATGCCTACGGAAGCCATTTACTGAGTTCTACCATGGTCATGTTCAATTATCACAAAGAAAATCTGTTGGCCGGTTTGGGATTCAAGGCAGGGATTTCCCTGATTCATTATTCCAATGCCAATTTTAAGGCGCCCAATACCTCTACCAATACCATGGCCTTGAATTTTGGGCTCACCTACGATTTGGATGGTGGTGAAACTTATGAGTTCCAAGAACCAAGACCTCAAGAGAAAATTATTGAACCCATCCGATACAATTTTGTGCTACGTGGTGGTTTAAATGAGAGCGACGTAATCAACTCGGGACAGTATGGGTTTTGGATTTTATCGGCTTATGCCGATAAGAGATTGGGCAATAAAAGTGCCCTACAATTGGGAACAGATGTGTTCTTTTCCAACTTTTTGAAGGAATTGATTCGGTTTCAATCCACTTCCTTCCCAGAAATGGATGTAGACCCGGATACTGACTTCAAGCGTGTAGGTGTATTTGTAGGTCATGAACTCTTTATCAACAAAATGAGCGTAGTGGCCCAATTGGGCTATTATGTGTATTATCCGTTTGATTTTGAAGGGCAGGTATACAACCGTGTGGGATTGAAACGGTATTTTGGGGACAAGCTATTTGGGGCCGTGACCTTAAAATCGCACGGGGCCAAGGCAGAAGCAGTGGAATTTGGAATTGGGATTAGATTATAGGTGATGATGGAATTTGTTAGAAGATATAAAAGAAGCAAGAATGTCACCTCGAGCGCAGTCGAGAGGTCTTGCCTTGCGTTACTTCTACTGCTGTTGCTTTCCTGTAATGGAGACAATGTGCCCGATTGTTTTCAAAATGCAGGGGATACGGTCCGTTTGACCGTGGATGTCCCAGAATTCAGTGCCATTACGGTTTTTGAAAATCTCAATGTGGTGCTCAAACAGGGTGAGGAACAACAGGTTGAAATTGAAACCGGGGAATTTCTTCAGAATGATGTATTGGCAGAGGTCAAGGACAATCGACTCATTGTACGAAACGAAAACAGCTGCAATTATGTTCGAAAGTATGGTTTGACCACCATTTATGTAACATCGCCCAATATTACCGAAATACGGAGTAGTACAGGTCTCCTGATTTCTAGTGATGGGGTCTTGCAATACCCTTATTTATCCTTGACAGCGGAAAGTTTCAACAATCAGGAAACAGAGACCACGGATGGTTCTTTTGATCTGCAATTGGATGCTGAACGGGTCAGTATTGTGGTAAATGGGATTGCCTATTTTAAGTTGGCAGGGACTACCACTGATTTTAATGTGACCATTGCCGCGGGGGATTCCAGAATAGAGGCGGAAAATCTTGTGGCCGAAAGGGTAAGCCTTAACCATAGAGGCTCAAATGATATTTTTGTCAACCCACAACAGCGTATTAGTGGGACAATCAGTGGTACAGGTGATGTGATCAGTGTAAACCGCCCTTCAGAGATTGAGGTGGAGGAACTCTTCAATGGACGGTTGATTTTTAAAGATTGATGCTTGGCTTCAAGCTTGGGTACGACTTAATTTCTCATTACTTTCGAGAATATCAAACCTAGACCTTTGAAGTCGGTGTTCTCGCATTTAAAAAAACTATTTTCTTCTGACCCCAAGGTTAAATCACCTGAAGGACTCCAAGGATGGGAAAGGGCAGATGCGCTCTTTCATAACTTGACTGTGGAAGGGCAAATCCCAGGCATGGCCATTACCATTCTCAAAAACGGCAAACCCATGCTCCAAAAAGGATATGGTTATGCCCGTATGGAAGAGAAAATCCCAGTAGACCCCAAGGACACTTTGTTTCGGATTGCCAGTATTTCCAAATGCATTACCGGATTGGCCTTGGGCAAGATGGCGGAGGAGGGAATTCTGAATTTGGACGATTCGTTTTATAGCCATGTGCCTTATTTTCCAAAGAAAAAGTATGATTTCACCTTGCGCCAATTGGCAAGTCATACGGCGGGTATCCGTGGCTATCGCGGAAAGGAATATGCCCTGAACCAGCCTTTTGGAATCAAGGAAAGTATCAGTGTGTTCCAAGATGATCCCTTGGTCTTTGAGCCGGGAAGGGGGTATCTGTACAATAGTTTTGATTTTGTTTTGCTCTCTTTGGCCATGCAAGAGGCCTGTAGTATGCCTTTTGAAGACTGTGTGGAGCAAAAGGTGCTGCATCCGCTGGGGATGCTGCATACATTCCCTCCAAAAACAGATGGTTTGGGTGCTTCGGCCCAATGGTATACCAAGACATCCTTGTGTTTTAAAAAATCGGTTCCGGTAGATAATTTTTATAAAATTGCCGGAGGAGGGTATTTATCCACTAGCGAGGATGTAGCCCGGTTGGGACAGGCCATTCTGGATGCAAAGTTGCTCAAGAAAGAAAATTATGAGTCGCTTTTGACCGCACAAGAAGTCAATGGAAGGTCCACCTACTATGGTTTGGGTTTTCAAGTGAGCCAAGATGCCCAAGGTAGACCCTTTGTGGGCCATGTGGGTAGCAGTGTTGGGGCATATACCAACTTTTACGTATATCCTAATGAGAAAGTGGTAGTTTCCGTGTTGATTAATTGTACGGACCCAAAGGTGCAGCAGACCTTGGACGCAGCCATTACAGCCATTTTGGATTTGCGAAGCTTATGATTTTTGTTGAAATTTATTCCAAATGAAAAGGGTCTTCAAATTTACACACCTGTTTACCGTAGCTTTATTGCTTTTGGCTATCTCATTCACCTATGCGAAGGAGGCAACGTTTTCCTTGGAACGTCTTGAGGCTGAAAAAGATAGCCTTTCTGATGGCTTAAGCGCCCAAGAATGGAAAAAGTTCAAATATTTTGAGGATCAGTTGGAGGCTTCCACCTTATCAGCCAATGAAAAAGAAAGCCAATTGGCAGGATATGCCCGGGATTCCCTGAATATTTTAAAGGTGAAACTGGTCGCTATCAAGGTTCTGGACCAAAAGAATCTATTGGATAGGGATATTGCTGAAAATATAGCATACTACACCTCGTTGCTAACTGATTTTAAGGAAAGTGATATCGCGCCATTGGAATACCGTTTCCTTGAAGAGAAATTGGCTTATCTAAATCAGCAAGACCTTGGACGGGAACTACAATGGAGCAGAGGGTTGAATGTGGGCCTTGCTTTGCTGGTACTTTTTCTTGTCTTGACCATGTGGTACCAGTACGCGAAGCGAAAAAAAGGAGGTGCTCCCCAATTGAGCAAGCAAGAAACTTTGGTACATGGCCTCATTGTGCAGGGCAAGAGCAACAAAGAAATTGCCAACGAACTGTTCATAAGCTTGAGTACCGTTAAAAGTCATATTACCAGTATTTATGGCAAGCTCAATGTCACCGGAAGGCAGGAACTTCTAAAAAATAGTACGGGTACTAGCACCTAATCCATACCCCAAATTCTTTACATCAAATCTTTTGCAAGCTTTTTTTGTTTCAAAAACAGATGGTATTGAAACATGCAATTTGGTTGTTGCTTCTTGGGATACAATTCATACAAGGCCAAGAACAGCTTTCCCTAAAGGGAAAGGTTTTGGATGGGAACAAGGTCCCGGTGGACATCGGGGATGTGTTGCTCTTGGTTCCCGAAACTAGGGAGTTGGTATCCTATACTACATTGGTACAGGGAAATTTTGCTTTTAAAGAGGTGCCCAAGGGCGAATACCTATTGGAAATCTCCGCGTTGGGATATGCCACATTCTCCAAAAAATATGTGATTCATGATTCGTTGGAAGTGGTAATTCAACTGGAGGAAGAGACTACCCAATTGGAAAATGTTGAAGTAATCGCATCCAAAAACCCGATAACCAACAAAAACGGAAATTTTAAGGTTGATGTCCTAAACCCTGTTTTTTCAACCATGGTAGACCCTCTGGAAGTGTTGGTGAAACTTCCCAATGTCCAGATTTCACCAAATAGGGAGTCCATTTCGGTCCTTATGAAAGGAACACCCTTGATTTATCTAGGCAATCAAAGAATCAGCTTTGGAGAGTTTGTTGCCTTATCGGTAGACTCCATTGAAAGTATCGAGCTCATCAACAATCCTTCGCCAAAGTATGAAGCTGAGGGGCGGGCGGTGATTTTGATTCAGCTTAGGAAAAATAATGACAAAGGCACCACAGTAACGCTGGGTGAAACGCTTTCCTTCAGACAAAACACCAACAACTATATCAGTGCCAATGGGAACCATTCCAACGGAAAATGGAACCTTCGGGGAAACCTTAATTACAATACCATTGGCCAATGGGAGAGCAATACCTTTGCATTTGCCATTCCTACGGAGAATATCCGTTCTGATTATTTGGTGCTCATCCCGGATAATAAGCGGATGCAAATCAACAGTGGAATGGGATTCTATTATCCCATCAATGCCAATGACTACATTTCCCTGAATACTATTTTTCGCCGTCAAACTGATGATGCGGGTTTTGAAACCAGCACGTTTCTTCAAAATGGGGGTGAAACGAATGAAATCACGTCTGAAACACAGAACGAGAACCGGAGGGATTATTTTAGTGCCAATTTCAATTTCAACAAAAGGCTTAGTGAAAACTTGAACCTTTTTACGGGAATCCAATATTCCTCTTTTGATCAAAAGCTGCAAACGGATATTGCAAACAACTACAACAATGAAGGCTTGGTACTGGACCAAACCAGAAACCAGGATTATAAAATTGAATCTTTGGCGGCCCGTTTGGATTTTGAACAGGTGATTTCCGAAAATTTGCAATTGGATTTCGGTACAAGCTGGAACGAGGCCAAAGCTGATGCATTCAGTCAGATTGATCAACCTGAATTAGCCAATGGGGATGTTATCAACTACGATTATAAAGAAATCCTCTATGCTATTTATACAAATACGGCATCAAGTTTTGGGAAGAAGTTTAAGTTTAATCTGGGAGCCAGAGTGGAATACAATCAGGTTGAAGGCCAACTTGAAAAGGACCTGCAACCTTTGGTTGAACGTGAAAATACCCGGATTTTTCCCAAAGTAGGTTTGAATTTTACCATAGACAGCACCAAAACCCTTTCGTTGAACTACTCCAGAAACATCAATCGGCCCAATTTTTCCCGAACCAGCTCCGTGAGGGTGTTCATAAACCCCTTTTTGGAAGCAGGGAACAATGTGGACTTGATACCTACGATTACCAATGAAATTTCCACGAATCTTCAGGTAGGGAACACATCTATCTTTGGAGGTATCTACACGAATAAGAACCCCAGATATTTTATGATAGGGTACAAAGAAAATGATTCAGCTGCCTTGCTGGCCGAGAATAACCTAGATGAGGAATCGGGTTATTATCTTGGATTGACAGTGCCATTTTCCCATAAAATCTGGTCTTCGACCAATTCAGTGAGCATAACCTATAACAAAATCAAGGATTCATCTGCAGTGTTCACCAAGGCCAAACCCTATCTATACGTCTACACCGATCAACAGTTGAGAGTAATGAAAGATACCATCGTTTCTGTAGGAGGGTATGCTTTGGCCCAACGGAAAGAGGGTATCATTGAAAGAAATGGGATGGTAGTGCTGAATGCCTCTGTGACCACCACTTTATTTGAAAAACTGCAATGTGCCCTGCGGTTCAACGACATTACCAAAGCCATGAACTATGGAGAAAGCTATTCCATCAACGGGGTGGAAGCCAATGGAACCTATTATGTTGACGGGCGTGAAATGGCCCTATCCCTAAAATATAGTTTTGGAGGAACTGCATCCAATGCATTCAAAAACAAGAATGTGGATGAGAATCTGGATAGAATCAACTAAGACCCTATCCTTTTGCCAATTTTTCCTCTATTTCGGCGGCAAAGCCTCCGCAGAGTTCCAGGGTTTCCTTTACATCATCCAAGGTGGTTCTGGGGTTGATCAAACACATCCGCAATACCACCTGTCCGTGTAGGATGGTGGTGACCAGCAAAGCCTTTCTGGAGGACACTACCTTTTCAGAAATGTATTGGTTGATGCCGTCCAGTTCCTTGTCGGTATAATTTTTGGAAATTGGGTTGTACCTAAAATTAATGACCGCCAAAGTGGCCGGGAAAACCACTTCCCAACGTTTGCTCTTGCGTAAAATGCCTTCGGTGGCCTCGGCAAGGTCAATATTATAGGTGATGGCATTCCGAAATTCTTGAAGACCAAAGGTTTTTAGGGACATATAAAATTTTAGCGCCCTAAACCTTCGGGTCAGCTGGATACCATGATCATAAAAGTTGATCTCGGAAGTGTTTCCCTCAATATCCCTAAGGTACTCCGGTTTTTCGGTAAAGGTGTGACTCAGGTATTTGTGGTTGCGGACCAACAAACAGCCCATTTCATAGGGTTGATAAAACCATTTGTGGGGATCTACGGTAAGCGAATCCGCTTTTTCGATGCCCTTCATCAATTGTTTCCCTTTTTTAGATAAGATAGCCGCTGCGCCGTAAGCGCCATCGATATGGAACCAAATGTCTTCTTTTTTACAGATGGCCGCCAACTCGGAAAGGGGGTCCACCGTCCCCGTATTGGTGGTTCCTGATGTGGCGATCAAGCAGAAGGGCATAAACCCTTCCAATCGGTCTTTGGCAATACAGTTCTTCAGTTTATTGACGGAAAATTTAAACTCACTATCCGTGGGAATGATGCGGATCTGTTCTTTTTTGAATCCCAATACCCGAATGGCCTTGATGTTGGAGGAATGGGCTTGGTCCGAGAGATAAATGATGGCTTTGGAAAAATCATCCCCACATTTTATTCTTCTGGCAGTGGTCAGAGCGGTTAAATTGGCCATGGAGCCTCCACTGGTGAAAATACCACCTCCTTTTTTCTTCGGGAATCCAAAAATCTTCAGCAGCCATTGAATGGTAACGATTTCCAACTCCGCTGCGGCTGGTGAGGCTGCCCACCCCCCAGAGAAAATATTATATCCGGTGGCAAGGGTATCGGCCATGGCGCTGATATAGTTGCTGGGACCGGGAACAAAGGAATATGATTTGGGGTGCGACATGAGCGTACTCTTTGTCATGACCTTTTCCAGTACAAAATTGAGTACTTCGGTGGGTTCAGTTCCCATTTCGGGTGCTTCTTCCAAAAAAAGCGAGTCCATTTCTTCCCGAGACCCCAAGGCTACGGGTAGTTTTTGTTTTTGGGTATCATGGTGCTCCACTATGGCATCTATGATCTGATAGCCATACGAAGTCATTTCTTCTTTCGTAAGTTCCAGTTGGGAACGATTCTTCTTCATGAGGTTGCTTTTGTTTCCAATCGCAAAAGTACCATATTTTGATTGGGAAGCTAATTTCAATGTGGATGGTTTGCATATAAGACCAGCCATTATCATTGGGATAAGAAATAAAAAAATAGGGCCGAAATTTTATTAATAAGGAATCCTAACTATATTTGTATGGCAATAATGCGTTAACTTAAATGAAAATACAATGCGTAAACCAATTTTTTATCATGCAGGATGTCCAGTTTGTGTAGGGGCAGAGAGTGAAATTATTGATTTAGTGGGAGTTGAAAATCTTGATATTGTCCATTTGGGAGAAAAGAAAGAGCAAATATCCATAGCGGAAGACTTTGGTGTTAAGTCGGTTCCTGCTTTGGTGACTTCCAGCGGTCATGTCCTTCATATCAATTATGGGGCTTCTTTGGAGGATGTGAAAGCATAGTTGTAATTTTTGTAGTTAGGAATCCTTATTTTTATTCCGACCGGAATTTAAATTAAAATCGCACTACATTTAATTAGGAATGCTAACTTTGCCTGTCGGATGCTTTCGGCAGGCATTGTTTGTTATGAAGAAAAGTATTTTTGATACGAAACAGCAACAGCAAGATCTTTCCAGCAAAATTGTAGCAGGTCTGGAGCGTATTTCCCAAGCTTTTAAAGTGCTGTTATGGGAAAAAGCCAAAAGTTTGGGGCTAAGCCCCATCCAAATTCAAATCCTGATTTTTGTGGCCTATCACAAATCAGGCTACAATAATGTTAGTTTTTTGGCCAAGGAATTCAATGTGACCAAGCCGACCATTAGCGACGCTATTAAAGTTTTGGAACGAAAAGGGCTGATTACAAAAGACCACTCTTCGGAAGATAGTAGGAGCTATTCCATTCTCTTGTCGGACAAGGGGAAGAAAATTGTTGAAGAAACCGAGGATTTTGCCCATCCGCTGGCTTCACAATTGAAGAATGTCCCCACTGGTGAAAAGGAAATGCTGTTCAAGACCTTGGGCAACCTCATTTACCAATTGAACCAGCAAGGCATACTAACGGTGCAGCGGACTTGTTTTGCCTGTAAATTTTATACAAAAGACGGGACAGGACATTACTGTCGTTTGTTGGAAAGAAAGTTACGCCACTCGGACATCCGTCTGGATTGCAATGAATTTGAAGAGAAACCATAATCTTGGCCATGGAAAGAAAGGATATTGAAAACAGGGAAGATGTTTCAACATTGGTGCATCGTTTCTATGAGAAAGTGCGTGCTGATGCTGAGATTGGTCATTTTTTCAATACTACCATTACGGACTGGCCCGAGCACATGGAAAAACTGACCGACTTTTGGGAGACCAATCTTTTCTTTGTCCAAAAATATAAAGGGAACCCCTTGTTGGTGCATGCTGAATTGGATAAGGAAAAGGGGTATTCCATAACCGATTATCATTTTGGCATTTGGCTGCGCCATTGGATCACTACACTGGATACGTATTTTGTTGGTCCAAATACGGAGAAGGCCAAGCAGCGGGCCAGGAATATCAGTGTCCGTATGTTCATCACCATTTTTGAACAACGAAAAAGGGATGGCGTCCTAAATCAATCCAACGATTAGCGGGTAAGTTCGGTGAACAAGCTCTCCAGATTTTTGTTCTTTCGGCTAAGTTGAAGCGTTTTAAGTTGATTGTCGTGGGCAAAATCGAACACCGCAGGGCGCATATCGGTTGAAGTGTTAAAACTGATTTCATAAGCAAAGCCACCTATATTCCGCACATTGGAAACATTTGGCAATTGCATGAGCAATTGTTCTTCCACACGAAAATCGAATTCTACCTCAATGATTTGTTCTTCAGATTCCCGAAGTTCCTCCAATTTCTTATCCGCAACAAGTTTTCCTTTGTTGATAATAATGACCCGATCACAGACCGCTTCCACTTCTTTCATGATATGGGTGGATAGGAGAATGGTCTTTTCCTTTCCAATGTCCCGGATCAATTTCCGAATCTCTATCAATTGATTGGGGTCAAGACCAGTTGTGGGTTCGTCCAAGATCAATACTTCAGGGTTGTGCAACAACGCAGCGGCCAATCCAACGCGCTGGCGGTACCCTTTGGAAAGCTGACCGATTTTCTTATGGGCCTCAGGGCTCAATCCGGTCTGTTCAATAACTTCCTGTACCGTATTCTTGGGAACCTGGTATACATCGGCATTAAAGGATAGGTACTCCTTAACATACATTTCCAGGTAAAGTGGATTGTGTTCGGGAAGGTATCCTATGCTTTTTTGTACCTCAGTTTCCGATTTCAACACATCAAAACCGTTTACTTCTGCATCTCCACTGTCAGGTTTATAATAGGTGGTCAAAATCCGCATCATGGTAGATTTTCCCGCACCGTTTGGTCCCAAGAACCCTACAATCTCTCCTTTTTTGATGGAGAAGGAAACATTGTTCAAGGCTTTTTGTGGGCCAAAGCTTTTGGAAATGTTCTGGACAGTGATGGACATGCTACGCTATTTAAGCCTCAAAAATACATCTTTAGACGTTTCCATAAGATGTAGTGAGCTTTTTTTGAGGTCAGTTTAGTGCAGACCATCAAAACCGGAAAAAATAGAATTTGTCAAAAAATGAAGTTTTTTTTAAATCGAAATGCAACAAAAAATGATATTTCAATAAAAATCGAAAAAAAATGAAGCTTTGCTGTTGATTTTGGTTTGAATGCCTATATTAGCTCCATATTTATCACAAATGACAACAACGTATTTCTGGAACCGTTTTTATTTTTACTTCTTTTTTCAAGGAGCAACGGGACTATTGTAGATACGCTTAAAGTATATTAACATGATAAAGTCCCGATAAAATCGGGGCTTTTTTTTTGCCATGGGTTTAAAAGTAGCCATTCAGGGAATTAAGGGATCCAACCACCATCAGGTAGCCAAGGATTTTTTTGGGGACGACATTGAATTATTGGAGTGTCTTTCCTTTGATGCCGTAATAGATCATTTAAAAGATGGTACGGCGGACAAGGGGGTCATGGCCATAGAAAATTCCATAGCGGGGTCCATCATACCAAATTATAATTTGGTGTATCACAATAATATGCACATTATTGGAGAGCACTATCTGAGCATACACCATAACCTTATGGTGTTCAAGGGCGGTTCCATGGAAGATATCAAGGAAGTACACTCGCATCCAATGGCTTTATTGCAATGCAAGGAGTTTTTTAAGGAGTATCCCCAAATAAAACTGGTGGAAAGTGTGGATACAGCAGAAACGGCAAAACGGATCATGGAAGGTCAATTGACCAATATTGCTGCAATTGCTCCGAAAATGGCGGCAAATCTCTATGATTTGGATATTATTGCTTCTGAAATCCAGACGATAAAAAATAACGCTACTCGTTTTATCATACTGAAAAAACAGAACAAGGTGTTACCCGAAGAAGAAATTAATAAAGCATCGTTGCGGTTTATAACTGACCACAAAAGAGGAAGTTTGGCCACAGTGTTGAACGTTATGAGCGATTGTAACCTCAACCTTACCAAGATTCAATCCCTTCCGGTTATTGAAACCCCATGGAAGTATGCCTTTTTTGTGGACGTCACTTTTGAGAAGTATGGGCACTTTACCAAGGCAAAGTCATTGTTGGATATCATGTCCGAAGACTTTAGGATTTTGGGCGAATATAAAAATGCATTGTTGGTATGATTACGGCAAATAGATTGAATAGTGTACAGGAATACTACTTCTCCAAAAAATTGAGGGAGGTGCGGGAGCTTATGGCTCAGGGTAGGCCCATTATCAATATGGGAATTGGAAGCCCGGATTTGGCACCTTCACCAGAAGTTTTGACCACCCTAAGGGATTCAATAACTGATGCAGGAGCGCACCAATACCAAAGCTATCAGGGTTTGCCAGAACTAAGGGTAGCCATTGCGGAGTTCTATCAACAAAAATTTGGGGTAAGCATAGACCCAGCACTCGGGGTATTGCCCTTAATGGGATCTAAGGAAGGGATCATGCACATCAGTATGGCATTCTTGAATGTGGGTGATGAGGTATTGTTGCCCAATCCGGGATACCCTACCTACGGTTCGGTGACCCGATTGGTGGAAGCCGTTCCAAGAACCTACGATCTTTCCGAAGAGAATGGTTGGTTTCCCGACCTAGAGGCACTTTCCAAGGAAGATTTGTCCAAAGTGAAGCTGATGTGGGTGAGTTATCCACATATGCCCACCGGGGCCACGGCCACCATGCAACAGTTGACGTCCTTGGTTGAATTTGCCAAGGCAAACGATATTTTATTGGTCAATGACAATCCGTACAGTTTTGTGTTGTCCAGTAACCCCACCAGTATTTTGTCCATAGATGGAGCCTTGGATTGTACCTTGGAACTGAACAGTTTGAGCAAAACCTTCAACATGGCCGGATGGCGTGTGGGAATGGTATTGGGAAGTAAGGAGAACATCAATGCGGTGCTCAAAGTAAAGAGCAATATGGACTCCGGCATGTTCTACGGTATTCAAAAAGGGGCTATAGCGGCATTGCAGAGTGGTCCCGAATGGTTCGCGGATTTGGATGAGGTATATACCAAGAGACGAAAGCTCATGTTCCAACTGGCGGATAAACTGGGCTGTACATATAGCGAAGACGCAGTAGGGATGTTCGTGTGGTGCAAACTACCCAAAGGCGCTCCATCTTCTGAGGAATTTGTTGATGAAGTGTTGTATGATAAAAACATATTTATAGCTCCGGGCACCATATTTGGGAGCAATGGAGAGGGGTATATCCGTTTTTCACTCTGTGTGAAAGAGGAAAAAATAAAAGAAGCCATAGAAAGATTTTAAGCAATGGACGTAGTTGTCATAGGAATAGGGTTGATTGGAGGTTCTTTTGCCAAAGATGTAAAGCAATTGTTTCCAGAGGCCCATATTATCGGGATTGATAAGAACGATTCCCATTTGGATGAGGCCTTGGAACTGAACCTGATTGATGAAAAAGGGGATTATGGGGTCTTGGCCACTGCCGATGTGGTCTATGTGAGCATTCCCGTGAACGCCTTGGTACACGAATTGCCTAAGATTTTGGATGTTGTGGGAGATGAGACCGTGGTCATGGATGCGGGATCCACCAAACGTTTGATTTGTGAATCAGTGGCAAATCACCCCAATCGGAGAAATTTTATGGCGTGCCACCCCATTGCGGGTACGGAATTTTCGGGACCTTCCGCGGCCATAAACGGTTTGTACGAAGGAAAGACCAATATTATATGCGAGGTAGAAAAAACGGCCTTTAAGCTTCAGGAAAAGGCTTTGGACATTTTTCAAAAGATGCAAATGCGTATCCGGTACATGAATCCAGAGGCCCACGACAAGCATATTGCCTACGTATCGCATTTGTCACATATCAGCTCATTTATGTTGGGAAAGACCGTAATTGAGAAAGAAAAGAACGAGCGTGATATTTTTGACATGGCGGGAAGTGGTTTTGAGAGTACGGTGCGTTTGGCCAAAAGTTCTCCGGACATGTGGACCCCCATTTTTGAGCAGAACAGGGACAATGTGGTGGAAACTTTGGAGGAGTACATCCAAAACCTTGAAAATTTTAAACAACTCCTTTTGGACCAAGAGTATGGAAAGGTGCATACGGAGATGAGCAATACAAATAAGATAAAACAGATATTAAAAGGAATTCCACTCACAAAAAACAGAACATAGTATGGAAAACAGTAAGCAAATGAGGAAATGGTTGGATGACATGAACCTATCGCATCCATTGGTGATTGCAGGTCCCTGCAGTGCCGAAACCGAAGAACAGGTGCTGAAGATTGCGCATGAACTTAAGGATACGGATGTCAATTACTTTCGTTCCGGTATTTGGAAACCAAGAACCCGCCCCGGGAATTTTGAAGGTGTAGGGGCCATTGGATTGAAGTGGTTGCAAAAAGTAAAGGAGGAAACCGGTTTAAAAACGGCTACCGAAGTGGCCAACAAAGCCCATGTTGATTTGGCTTTGGAACATGATATTGACCTATTGTGGATCGGGGCACGATCTACGGTAAGCCCTTTCATCGTCCAAGAAATTGCAGATGCCCTTAAGGGCACGGACAAGATCGTGTTGGTTAAAAACCCGGTAAACCCAGACCTTTCCCTTTGGTTGGGAGCTGTGGAGCGTCTGTATTCAGCGGATATTAAAAAGTTGGGGGTGATCCACCGTGGATTTTCAACCTACGAAAAAACCAAGTACCGAAATATTCCAGAATGGCAGTTGGCCATTGAACTTCAGACCAAGTTCCCTGATCTGCCCATCATCAATGACCCAAGCCATATTACCGGTAACCGGGATATGATCTTTGATGTGTCGCAAACTGCTTTGGACTTGAATTTTGATGGTTTGATCATAGAAACCCATTACGATCCAGACAATGCGTGGAGTGATGCCGCACAACAGGTGACCCCAAAAAGCTTGATACAGATCATGAAGGATTTGCGTATCAGAAAGGAAACCGACGAGGAAGCGGAGTACAATAACAACTTGAGTAACCTAAGGGCCCAGATTGATATTTTGGACAACCAATTGGTAGATCTTTTGGGCAAGCGTATGAAAGTTTCCGATGGTATTGGTGCCTTGAAGAAGCAAAAAAACGTAGCCGTACTTCAAAGCAATCGATGGAATGCCATTTTGGGCAATATGATCTTGGAAGGGGAGCAACGAGGATTGAGCGAGGAATTTGTCTTGAAGATGTTCAAGGCCATTCACCAAGAATCCATCAACCACCAAGAGAAGATCATCAATTCTTAAGTAAGGAAAGAGTGAATATGAAAAAGGCCCGACAATTGTTGGGCCTTTTTCTTTTTACAGAACAATTGTCTGTATTTATTTCCTAAAGATGTATCGCGTAATGAAGATACCTTGGCCATCGCCTTTTCCGCCTTCACTTTCCACACCACTTACCACAAAGGCCAATTCCCAGCCATTGGCGATCATATCGTTGATCATGGAGGTGATCATGGCATCATTGGCGGCAATGTTCTGGAAACGGATTCCTCCCAAATTATAGAAGTTCAATAATTTGGTTTCCTCAAAATTCTTTACTCGGATATCACTTCTGTCCGATTTGTTTCGGGTGTTGTCGTCCTCGGTCTGTACACTTGTGAATTCCTTGTAATCCTTGTCTTCAAGGGCGTTAATGATCCTAGATCTACCCAGACCGTTGGGTACAATGGATTCTACACTGGTGATTACCTTGTATTCCTGGGCATTCATACTGAATAGGGAAGCAAGTGCGATCGCAGCGGTAAAAATAATTTTTTTCATGATAAATATGAGATTGATTGTTAAAACTGTAAACAAAGATATACGGACAAAAACAAGGATTATTGTTTCTTTGCAGGTAAATATGAACAAATAGTGAACGGAATTGTCTATAAGTCTACTGGAAGTTGGTACACCGTGAAAGCGGAGGATGGGGCTTTTTATGAGTGTAGGATCAAAGGCAAGTTTCGGACCCAAAACATAAAAAGTACCAATCCCATTGCGGTGGGTGACTTTGTTACCTTTGATTTGGAAAAGATTGGGGATGAACCCGTTGGCGTTATTTCTGAAATAGGGGAGCGGAAGAACTACATCATTCGAAAGTCGGTGAAACTTTCCAAACAAACCCACATCATAGCAGCCAATCTGGACCAGGTTTTCTTATTGATCACGCTGAACAACCCTACCACCTTTACCAGTTTTATAGACCGCTTTTTGGTGACGGCAGAGGCATATGACATCCCTGTGGTACTTCTGTTCAATAAGATGGATGTCTATGATGTCGATGAGGCGGCGGAGGTGAAGTATTTGATTGATCTGTATCGAAAAATTGGGTACCACTGTATTGAACTAGCCGCCAAGGAAGGAGAGAATGTTGACTTGGTCAAGGATTTGATGAAAGACAAAACAAGCATGTTTTCAGGGCACTCCGGTGTGGGGAAATCCACTTTGGTCAATGCCTTGGAACCCGGACTTCAATTGAAGACCGCGGAAATTTCCGAACAGCACCTACAAGGGCAACACACTACTACCTTTGCAGAGATGTACGACCTGTCGTTTGGGGCAAGGATTATTGATACCCCCGGAATAAAGGGATTTGGTATAGTGGATATGGAACCCGACGAGATTGGCGACTATTTTCCAGAGTTTTTTGAGCTGAAATCCCAATGCAAGTTCAATAATTGTCTGCATATGGATGAACCCAAATGTGCCATAAAGCAAGCGTTGGAGAACGACGAAATTGCATGGAGTAGATATAGGAGCTATGTTCAGATGATAACCGGGGAAGAAGAAAATTACAGAACGGATAATTACAGGGAACGTTAATGAGAGCGGTTATACAGCGCGTATCCAGTGCCAGTGTCACAGTGGATGGGACAAAAACAGCAAACATAGGCCAAGGTCTTTTGGTACTGTTGGGCATAGAGGATGCCGATGGTAAAGAGGATATCGAATGGCTGTCCAAAAAAATGGTCAATCTCCGGATTTTCAATGACGATGATGAAGTTATGAACCGCTCCGTTCTGGATGTTGGGGGAGAGGTCATAGTGGTAAGTCAGTTTACCCTGCACGCCTTGACCAAAAAGGGTAACAGACCATCTTATATCAAAGCCTCAAAACCCGATGTGGCCATTCCCATCTATGAAGCTTTTGTGAAAAAGCTGGAGCAGGACCTTGGTAAAGAGGTGGGTACGGGTGTTTTTGGTGCCGACATGAAGGTAGAGCTTCTGAACGATGGTCCCGTGACCATCCTTATCGATACAAAGAACAAGGAATAATGATCTTTTGTCGATTTAGGTTTCCATTTTTGTAAGAAATTGGTCATATTGCTATAGTAATGTAACCGATCAACCTCAACAATGCGTGCTCTTTTCCAATGCCTACTGATTCTTAGTGTCCATTTTTCGTTTTCCCAAAACTACAGCTATCATACTATTCCAGCAGAACTGATGGAGAATGCCAATGCGGTGGCCCGTCTTGATGAGATGGATATCCGTATTGAGGCCATGGATAGAATGACCTATACCGCAAGGCAAGTAGTCACGGTGCTGAACAAATCTGGCGATGCCTTTGCCAGAACACGGGCATTTTATGACAAAGAGAAAAAAATAAAGAAAATTGAAGCCGTAGTCTATGATGCTTCTGGAAATGAGATTCAGCGGATTAAGCGTAGGGACTTTAATGATATAGCCGCAGTGGATGGTTTTTCCCTTTATCTGGACGATAGATTACTGTATTATAGATATGTGCCCGTTCAATACCCATATACATTGGAATTTAGTTATGAGATTGAAACCTCGGATACGGGCATTTTGCCTCCATGGTATTTTTTATCGGGGTATGATATCAGTGTAGAGGAAAGTAAATATGCCATCAGTTACCTTTCCAATGGTTTGAAGCCGATCATTGAGGAATCAAACCTTTTTGACATTACTGTTGATAAGGATGAAAGTCAAGGAAAAATAAGCTATACGGCCAAAAACATCCCGGCAGTGGTAGCGGAAAGCCTTAGCCCGTCATTCAATGCCATATGTCCAAAATTATCGGTACGGTTACCCAATTTTCATTACAAGGGTTATAATGCCAAGGTGGACAATTGGAACGATTTGGGACTCTGGATCCAGAAGGAGCTGTTATCTGGTCGCGCAGATTTGGAGGACGGCACAGTACAAAAGGTAAGGGGACTTGTGGAAGGAGTGGATGATGATATTGAAAAGGCGAAGATCGTCTACCAATACATGCAGGACAACACAAGGTATATCAGTGTGCAGATAGGAATAGGAGGTTTTCAGCCGATAAGTGCCATTGAGGTGGATAGGGTAAAATACGGGGACTGTAAAGGGCTTTCCAATTATACTATGGCCCTGCTGAAGGCTGTTGGGGTGGAATCGTACTATGCCGTAGTGGAGGCAGGGGGCACCAAAGTCGATTTCAAGGAAGATTTTGCGGATCTTTCCCAAGGCAACCATGCCATTGTTGCCATTCCCTACCAAGGGGAATATTATTGGATAGATTGTACATCCCAAGTACATCCTTTCGGATTTATAGGGGACTTTACAGATGATAGAAAAGTTTTGATCGTAAAGCCCGATGGCGGGGAAATTGTTACCACAACTTCATATGTAAATGAGGAAAACCTCATGCGAATGAGTTCCACCTATACAATTCAGGAGGACCTTTCCCTTGAGGCCAATGTCACTATTGAAACCATGGGCGTTCGTTATGACAATCATTTTGGATTGGAGGGAAACAAGAAAGAAGATATCATCGAATATTACAAAAACTTTTGGGGCAACATCAATGGGTTGTCCATTTCTGATTTTAGTTTCGAAAACAATAGGGATGATGTGGTTTTTACGGAAAAAGTCCAGTTAAAGGCTCATGATTTTGTGTCCAAGAACGGGGATGATTATTTATTGACTTTGAATGTGTTGGATAACAATTCTTTTATACCTCCCAGATATCGGAACAGAAAACATTCATTTGTGATCCAACGGGGATATTTGGATGAGGATGAGTTTACCATCCAATTGCCCAAGAACTTCGCATTCACTTTTTTGCCGGAGAAACACAAGGAGGAGACCAAATTTGGAACCTATGAAGTTGAGGTTGTGAAAAAGAGCGATACGGAATTATTGTATAAGAGAAAGCTACTCATAAAAAAAGGCAATTATCCCAAAGAGGACTATAACAAGTACAGATCTTTTAGAAGGACCATTGCCAAAATGGACAACCAAAAAATTGTTTTAAAACGTCAAGACCTATGATACGAAAAATCGCGTTACTGATTGCCCTGGTTTCGGTCTGTGCCCAAGGACAGGAATTGAAATTCGGGAAAATTTCCAAGGAAGAACTTATGGAAGCCACCCATCCCAAGGATACATCGGCTGCTGCTGCTTATCTGTTGAAAAAGCGGGAATCCTACTATACCTACAACAGCGGGGTGGGGCTTAATCTGGTGACGGAGGTGCATGAGCGAATAAAAATCTATAATACGGACGGGTTTGATTACGCTACTAAGACCATTGATCTATACGAAAGTGGGGCGTCGGATGAGAAGGCCACTTCCATCAAAGGATATACCTATACCTTGGAGGGGGGTAAAGTTGTTGAGACCAAGCTGGGCAAAGGCAGCATCTTTAAATCCCAACAGTCAAAGAATAGGAACCAAGTTAAGTTTACCATGCCCAATGTAAAGGCGGGATCTGTTGTGGAGTATCAATATAGGATAACATCGCCCTTTGTGCAGAATATAGATGAGTTCGTTTTTCAACATTCCATTCCCATAAAAAGGCTGGAGGCTGAAATGAGAATCTTGGAGTATTTTAAATTCAACCAAAGACATAAGGGCTTCCTTCCCCTTGTTCCTAAAGTGGATAAGATCAGGGATGCCGGGTTGGGCATGGAAGTGACAAAGGTTACCTATAACTTGCAAGATGTTCCGGCTCTAAAAGAGGAAAAGTTTGTTCCCAACATTACCAATTTTAGGTCTGGAGTCACCTTTGAGATCATGTCCTTGGAAATACCCGGGTCTACCTACGATGTATATTCCAAAACATGGGATGATGTGGCAAGGACGGTTTATGAGAACAGCTCTTTTGGAGATGAAATGAAACGAAGCAACTATTTTGAGGAAGAGCTCAACATGGTCCTTCAAGGCGCCAGTGAACCTCAGGAAAAGGCCAAAAGGATATTGGCATTTGTCAAGGAAAAAGTAAAATGGAACTCCTTTGTGGGGTACACTTCCGATGAAGGAACCAGAAAGGCATACAAGGAAGGAACAGGAAACAGCGCTGATATTAACTTAATGTTGGTATCCATGCTCAACCATGCCAATATTCCGGCATACCCCGTTTTGGTAAGCACGCGCGACAATGGAATTCCCTTGTTTCCAACCCTTCAAGGGTACAACTATGTGGTGGCCGTGGGCAAAATAGATGGGGAATATCATTTGTTCGATGCCACCAATGTTTTCACCACCATGGATGTATTACCCACTAGGACACTGAACTGGTTTGGACGAATTATTTCGGAAAATGGAAACTCTGAAGAAATTGACCTTATGCCCAGAAAAAGCTCCATGGATGCCATAATGATGACCGTTGACCTTAACGATGACGGTTCCATGGATGCCAAGTGTAGGCAACAGTATACCAATCACAATGCGTTGCTGTTCAGGAATTTATACAATGGAGGTACTGAGGAAACGTTTCTAGGGAATCTGGAAAAGGAATTGGGCGATATAGAGATTTCGGACTATGATTTGCAGAACAATCTGGATTTGGACAAGCCGGTAGTGCAGAATTTCAACTTTTTCAAGGAAGATGCCTTTGAATCCATTTCAGGAAAATTGTATCTCTCACCCATGTTCCATTTGGCCGTAAGTGAGAACCCCTTTAAATCGGAGGAAAGGGAATATCCAATAGATTATGGGTTTCCTTGGCAAGACCGATACATGATTACCATTAACATTCCCGAAGGATATAAGGTGGAACATTTGCCCGAACCCATGGCCATGGTGTTGCCCGATAATTTGGGACAATTCAAGTACAACATATCCTCAAACCAAGACTTTATCAATGTTCGTGTTGAACTAAGCATGAATACGGCCGTTTTTCCTCCAAATTATTATTTGGGACTCAAAGAGTTTTATCGTCAAGTGGTTGAAAAGGAATCGGAAAAAGTGGTTTTGTCAAGGATTTGATTTGCTCAAAGTTGCATAAGGGCATTATTTTATTCATGGTATTTAACCTTGCGGGGTTGCTCTCTGCCCAACAGGCAAGTGAGTTTGGGGTATTGGACCAGTTTGAAAAAGACTTCTCGTCTTACGAGAAGGATACCACCGCCGCTGCCATCTACCTCTATGAAAAAGGCGAAAACTATTTTGAGGCCAGGCAAGGGTATATTTGGCTGATCACAACCTACCATGCAAAAAAGAAGATACTCAAGAAACAAGGTTTTGATGAGGCAGAGATCATTATCCCGTACTACCGTGCCAAGTCGGGGAAGGAAAGGGTCAATGCGATAAAAGCAATGACCCATAATGGGAACAGAAGACAAGTGGTTTCCAGCGACAAGATTTTCGATGTGGATGTGAACGAACGACTGTCCCAAATAAAATTCACTTTCCCAAGTGTGGAGGTGGGATCGGTTTTGGAGTATAGCTATGAAATCCAATCCCCTTTTTTCTATAATCTTTCGGGGTGGGAATTCCAAAGTAGGATTCCAAAGCTGTACTCGGAGTACAATGCCAAAATTCCTGGGAACTTTAAATACAATAGATCCTTAATTGGTGAAATCGGTTTGGATGTAAATGATGCCAGTATCAAGAAGAGTTGCTTTAGTGTGCCAGGTATTTCCCAGAGGGCCGATTGTGAGGTGTTAAAATATGTGATGAAAGATGTGCCCGCTTTTAAAGAAGACGAAGAGTATATGCTTTCTTCGGACAATTACAGGTCCACGCTGGAGTTTGAGCTTTCGGAATACGTATCACTGGATGGCATCAAACAAAAGTTTACCAAGACTTGGAGGGATGTAGACAAGGAGTTCAGGACCGATAAGGATATTGGTGGACAATTAAGGAAGAAGAATTTCTTTGAAAAAAATGTTGAGCTGGAGATGATTGCCAGAGGAGAAAGTGATTTGGAAAAAGCCAAAAACATCTATGGGTTCGTTAAGGAACACTATACCTGGAACAACAAATACAGCATTTTCAGAAACAATAATGTAAAAGATGCCTTTGACAGGAGAACAGGAAATGTGGCAGAAATCAACATCACCCTTATCAATCTGCTTAATGCTGCCGATATTAAGACAGACCTTATGGTACTTTCTACCCGATCCCACGGTTTACCCAAGCGTAACCACCCGGTAATGTCCAATTTCAACTATGTGGTTGCCAAGACCACCATTGATGGAAACGAATACCTATTGGACGCCACAGAGAAAGAAATGCCCTTTGGAATGTTACCCTATCGCTGTTTAAACTATTATGGAAGGGTCATGGATCTGGATGGGGAAAGTTATTGGTTTGACATCTTACCGGAAAAAAACAATAGCCGGAGCGTACAGGTTAAAATGGAACTGAAAGATGGTAAGGCTGTGGGGACATTGGATGATATTACCATGGGTTATGAAGCCTTTTTCAAGCGGGACGAGGTGGCCAAGACCTCTAAAGGAAAATATTTGGACGAAATGGAAAAGGAACTGGACGATGATTTTGTCATCCAAACCTATGAAACCAATTCCGAAAAGTCGGATGAGAGAACTTTGGTGGAACATTTTGAGTTTGAGTTGCAGAACATGAATATGGATAATACGGTGTTTTTTAACCCATTTGTGGTCCGTTTTTTTGCTACTAATCCTTTCAAATCCGAACAGCGATACTACCCAATTGATTTTGGTTTCCTGAGAAATTACAGGTACATGGCAAACATAAAGATTCCCGAGGGGTACAGGGTAAAGGAGTTTCCAGAGGTGGTCAATCTGGCTTTGCCGGACCAAAGTGCTTTGCTTCGGTTTGAGTGCAAGGAATATCAAGGTATAATCAATGTGTACTTCAACTTTAAGCTCAATTCAACACAATACAACAGTGAAGGTTACGCATACATAAAAAAGTTTTTCGAAAGGGCGGTAAATGTGCAGAACCAAAGCTACTTGGTGCTGGAAAAACTGTAGGAATACCTCCGAGCTTCTTAAATTTGCAATGCAACTTTTGGTAACTTAAACAAAATCAACGTGGATATACAAAATGCACAATTGGCCGTAGACGAATGGATCAAGAACCATGGAGTGCGTTACTTCAACGAGCTCACCAATATGGCCCAGCTCACGGAAGAGGTAGGGGAAGTGGCCCGGATCATAGCCCGGCGCTATGGGGAACAAAGCGAAAAAGAATCCGACAAAGCCAAGGATCTTGGGGAAGAATTGGCCGATGTGCTCTTTGTGGTACTTTGTCTGGCCAACCAAACAGGCATAGATCTTCAGGAGGCTTTTGATAAAAAATTGGAGATAAAGACCAAACGGGACCACGATCGTCACCAAAACAACAAAAAGCTTAAATAAAGTTGTCCTGCTAAAAGGACATTAGGTACGTTTTTTCTAGTTTTGGACTTTCTATCAAACCACAATTATCTTGAGACTCCAACTTTCCGCTCCGCAAGACAAAAAGCTGCAAAAAACCATTCAGATCACAGGTTCCAAAAGTGAGACCAACCGATCTTTGTTGCTTCAGGCTCTGTTTCCCAATGTAAGGATTGAAAACCTTTCCAATTCCGATGATGGTGAGGTCATGCAAAAAGGATTGAAGAAGACGAGTGGGGAAGTGGATATCCACCATGCAGGCACCGCCATGCGTTTTTTAACGGGCTATTTTGCTTCGCAAGAAGGCAAAGAGGTGATATTGACAGGTTCCCAGCGAATGCAGGAACGTCCCATCAAGGTTTTGGTAGAAGCATTGAGAAATTTGGGTGCCCGTATTGAGTATGTGAAGGAGGAGGGGTATCCTCCCATAAAAATTTCGGGAAAAAAATTGGACAAGGACAAGGTTTCCTTGCCGGCCAACATCAGTAGCCAGTATATTTCATCCCTGCTTTTGATCGCCCCCAGTCTCAAAAATGGATTGGAGTTGGAGCTTGTGGGGAAGATCACTTCCGTACCCTACATTAAAATGACCTTGTCCCTTTTGGAACAGATAGGGGTCGGCACTTCCTTTGAAGGGAATACCATCAAGGTTGAGCCCAAAGAAACTGTTCAGGATACCACTCTTGTAGTGGAATCGGACTGGAGCTCGGCCAGCTATTTTTACAGCATTGTGGCCCTTTGCGAAGTGGGTACGACCATCCAATTGTCGTCCTATAAAAAGGATTCGCTACAGGGTGATAGTGTCATGGCGGAAGTTTATAAGGATTTTGGGGTGGAAACCACTTTTGGTGACCACACCATCACCTTGACAAAAACTACCGATGAGATTCCAAAACAAGTAGAATATAACCTCTCCAATGCACCGGATACCGCCCAAACCATCTCTGTTACCTGTTTAGGGTTGGGAATGGGGTGCCATCTTACAGGATTGCATACCCTCCCCATAAAAGAAACCGACCGTTTGGCGGCCATGCAAACCGAGCTGTCCAAGTTTGGTGCAAAAGTGGACATTGATGCCGAGAGTCTAACGTTACAACCTACATCAAGTTTGAAATCGGACGTGGCGGTAGATACCTACAACGATCACAGAATGGCCATGGCCTTTGGTCCCTTGGCGGTTAAAGCTTCCTTTAGGGTCAATGATGCCGAGGTGGTTTCCAAATCCTATCCAGATTTTTGGAACGACCTGTCCACCCTAGGTTTTGGGGTTGCCGAAGTGTAATGGGCATTTAATCACCAAATTACTTGACATCCCCTATGGTGAGGTTGTATATTTGCCGCTCTTAAAAAAATCGAAAAAAAGCTTAGATGAAATTATCAAACTTCAACTTTGAGTTACCAAAAGAATTATTGGCCGAATATCCTGCTGAGAACAGGGACGAATCCAAACTGATGGTGGTTCATAGGGACACTGGAAAAATTGAACACAAAATGTTTAAGGACCTGATCGATTATTTTGATGAAGGTGATGTAATGGTCCTGAACAATACCAAGGTGTTTCCAGCACGACTTTATGGAAACAAGGAGAAGACCGGTGCCCGTATTGAAGTTTTCTTGCTCAGGGAGCTCAACCAAGAACAAAGGTTGTGGGATGTTTTGGTAGATCCAGCCAGAAAGATAAGAATTGGAAACAAATTGTATTTTGGTGAAGACGAAAGTTTGGTGGCAGAGGTAATCGATAATACCACTTCCCGAGGAAGGACCTTGCGCTTTTTGTATGATGGATCGTATACCGATTTCAGGAGAAAACTCCGTGAATTGGGCGAAACACCACTTCCCAAATACATCAAAAGAAATGTTGAGCCAGAGGATGAGGAAAGATACCAGACCATCTATGCAAAATACGAAGGAGCCGTTGCGGCACCTACTGCCGGATTGCACTTTTCCAAGCATTTGTTGAAGCGTTTGGAGATCAAGGGAATCGATTTTGCCGAAGTGACCCTTCATGTTGGTTTGGGAACCTTCAACCCGGTTGAGGTGGAGGATTTGTCCAAGCACAAAATGGACAGCGAGGAGTTGGTCATCGATGAAAAAGCCACCGAAGTGGTAAATTCGGCCAAGGACGATAAGAAAAAAGTATGTGCAGTGGGTACTACGGTAATGCGGGCCTTGGAGAGCGCCGTTTCCTCCGAGCACACGCTCAATACTTTTGAGGGATGGACCAACAAGTTCATTTTTCCTCCCTACGATTTCAGTATTGCCAATTGCATGATTACCAACTTCCATTTACCCAAGTCGACCTTGCTGATGATGGTATCTGCATTTGCTGGTCATGACCTGATAAAGAAAGCGTACAAGCAGGCTATTTTGGAAGGGTACCGTTTTTACTCTTACGGAGATGCCATGCTTATCCTTTAGGATAAAACTTTAAATAGATAAGAATCCCGTTTGGTTCACCAACCAGCGGGATTTTTTTCTTGATTATCTTTAAACTGTGGAAACAAAGAAGAAAGACATACGGGCCTTGACCAAGGAACAACTGCGGAATTTTTTCGTGGAGCGCGGTGATAAAGCTTTCCGGGGCAATCAGGTGTATGAGTGGCTCTGGCAGAAATCGGCCCACACCTTTGATGCCATGACCAATGTTTCCAAAGAAACCCGGCAAATGTTGGAGGAACACTTTGTGATCAATCACATCAGGGTAGATCAAATGCAGCGAAGTTCGGACGGGACCATAAAGAATGCGGTACGCCTCCATGATGGTTTGATTGTGGAGTCCGTACTTATTCCTACCGAAACCCGGACCACGGCTTGTGTATCCAGTCAGGTGGGATGTAGTTTGGACTGCAGGTTCTGTGCCACCGCTCGGATGAAGCGCATGCGTAACCTCAATCCGGATGAGATTTACGACCAAGTGGTGGCCATAGACAATGAAAGTCGATTGTATTTTGATCGACCCTTGAGCAACATTGTTTTCATGGGAATGGGAGAACCGCTCATGAACTACAACAATGTATTGAAGGCCATTGATATGATCACCTCGCCCGAAGGATTGGGCATGTCCCCAAAGAGAATTACGGTTTCCACATCCGGGGTTCCCAAGATGATCAAGAAAATGGCCGATGAGGAGGTCAAGTTTGGTCTGGCGGTTTCCCTACACTCCGCCATTGATGAGGTCCGAACCTCCATTATGCCCTTTAATGCCACTTTTTCCTTGGCTGATTTACGGGAGGCATTGGAATATTGGTACAGCAAGACCAAAAGTAGGATTACTTACGAATATGTGGTTTGGGAAGGTATCAACGACACTCAGGAAGCTGCCGATGCCCTGGTCAAATTTTGCAGGTTTGCCCCATCCAAAGTGAATTTGATAGAGTACAACCCCATTGATGATGGCGAATTTCAGCAAGCTTCAAGTACTGCAGTGGATATGTACCAGCGTACCTTGGAGAAAAATGGAATTACTGTTACCGTACGTAGATCTAGAGGAAAGGATATTGATGCTGCCTGCGGGCAGTTGGCCAATAAGACGTAGTTTTAGGATGTCCGATGTCCGATGTCCGATGTCCGATGTCCGATTTCTGACGATTAGCTATCATCCAATCATCGAGCATTTGGTTCATCTGTTCTAAAACTTACTCCTTCCTATGACCAACTCTTTCATTTTCGCTACTTTTAGGGTTTTAAATCAAATTCGCCAAACCTAACGCATTGAAAATCGTTTCTCAGATTAGGGAACCCATTGAAGATGAGATGGAACTTTTCGAGGAAAAGTTTCTAAAATCCATGTCATCCAAGGTGGCTTTGTTCAATAGGATCACCTATTACATTGTTAACCGAAAGGGCAAGCAAATGCGGCCCATGTTCGTCTTCCTCACCGCAAAATTACTCAATGGAGAAGTTAATGAAAGGACCTATTGCGGGGCATCCATCATTGAGTTGATCCACACGGCCAGTTTGGTCCATGATGATGTGGTGGACGATAGCAACAAAAGACGCGGTTTTTTTTCCATAAATGCCTTGTGGAAGAACAAAATTGCCGTTTTGGTGGGCGATTTCCTGTTTTCTAAAGGACTTTTAGTAGCCTTGGAAAACAAGGATTACGATTTGCTGCATATTATTTCCAATGCGGTTCGGGATATGAGCGAAGGGGAGCTCCTTCAAATTGAGAAGGCTCGACTTTTGGACATCACCGAGGAGGTCTATTACGATATCATTCGCCAAAAAACAGCGACTTTGATCGCGGCTTGCTGCAGTATGGGGGCCTGTTCCGTTCGCCCTGATTCCGAAGAAGTGGAAACTTTCCGGAAGTTTGGGGAGCTTTGCGGTATGGCGTTCCAAATTAAAGACGACCTGTTTGATTATGGTGCCGAAAAGATTGGAAAACCTACTGGAATCGACATCAAGGAGCAAAAAATGACCCTTCCATTGATCTATGCCCTTAATCAAAGCGATAAGGAGAAAAAAAGTTGGCTCATCAACTCCATCAAAAAACATAACAAGGACAAGAAAAGGGTAAAAGAGGTCATCGCCTATGTGAAAGAAATGGGCGGTCTGGAATATGCCGTGGAGAAAATGTTGGAGTTTAAGGACCAAGCCCTTGCTTTGCTGGACAATTACCCTGATTCAGATTACAAAGCATCCCTTACTCTGATGGTGAACTACGTTGTGGACCGTAAAAAGTAGTGTTCGTATCAGAGGACAGGTTCAAGCTCAAATTCAAGTTCATTCAGTTGTCAGTTCGAGCGTAGTCGAGAACAATAAAAATAAGCTTTACACGATTTTCCAAGAGCCTCTATCTTGAAGATGTCAATGCCTGTTCCATTTCAGGGGTAAACTCTTCTTTATAATAGACCCGCTTGCAATGCGAGCACTCTGCATAACTGGTATTGTTTATGGTAAAAACGGGAATCCAGAACACATGGGCCTGATTGGCCTGACGAACGGCGGTCAAAGTACCGGTTTGATGGCAATGGGGACAGACCACGTGATGTAGGGTCTTGGTTTCCTTTTTTCCTGATTTTGTCCCAAAGAAAAGAATCATACAATGCATTTTGTGTAGCAAAGATACCGTGTTTGCTTTACTCCTGTATCAATAGGTCAATTTCATTTTTTAGGGAATTGTTACGCCAACCGGCCTTGTACTCCGAGTCAACAAAAAAGACCTTCAAATCAGCTTGATATTCCCTGTCGACCATGAAAATGGTAAAATCAGCCTGATACTCCCTATCGGCAAAATGCCAAAGCCCTTTGTTGCCATGCGCTTTGTAATCCCGATCCACTTTATGGACCAAAAGATCGGCTTTGTAGTCCCGGTCCACTTCAAAAACACTATAATCAGCTTTGTAATCTGCATCGGTTGGGAAAACCCTTTGAGCTATAAGGTTTTGTGATAGAAATAATAGGATAAGGACCGGGAAGACATTTTTCATGATAAGCTTTTGAATAGGATTATTTATTTGAAATCAAATACCTTACCAAACAAATTGATTTTCTGCTTTTAAATATTTTCTACATTCGCACACAAGTTGAAAAGTTGAAAGCCTATCACAGTGTAGAGAATTGGTTGTCCTGGATGGACGATGTCTCTGATAAGGATTATGTGATCATTGATCGTTTTCTTCGGGAGGAGCTTTATTCCGGGATTCGGTCATTTTTTCTCTCCAAGTTGCCCAATTTTAAGGAAGCGGGGATTGGGACCGATATCGATAACCAGATAGATAATACTATCCGGGGTGATTTTACCTATTGGTTGGACCGTAAAAGGGATGAACAACTCCAGCCCTTTTGGAGCGTGGTGGATGAGATACTGCACATGTTCAACCGCTACTGCTTTTTGAGTCTTTCCGGATACGAATTCCATTTGGCCCATTACCCATCTGGTGGGCATTACGATAAACATTTAGATCAGTTTGAAAACCGGAACAACCGAATGATCTCTGTGGTGATCTACCTCAATGAAGGTTGGCAGAAAGGGGATGGGGGCGAATTGGAGATTTTTGAGAAAGATGGGTCCAGCTTTTTGGTGGAGCCTGTGGCCGGTCGTTGTGTAATGTTCAAGAGTGCCGAGGTTCCCCATGCAGTGCTCCAATCCCATAAAAGTCGATTTAGCTTAACCGGATGGCTATTGTACCAACCTTCGGTTCTGGGGCAGTTTTTTGGATAGGCCTCTTATTTTTTGTGATAGGGTATTTTTTGGATCAAATCCACATTTTGGTTATGCTCCGCACTGTTGGACATGACCAAGGTACCATGAGTGCCATCGCTGGCCCTTATAGCAAAAACCGTGGCTTGATCGCTGGGATTGGTCATGCCCTCAAAACGATACGACGCCAAAATAATCAGTTCGTTGGGTTGATATTCCTTTTTGGAATATAGGGCCTTGATGCAATCGTCTTCAGCTTCAAAGTCTTCTTTATAGCCTTCTTGGGTCAAGGTGTTCACGGCTTCGGAAAGGGTGTCAAAATTATAGTTGTCCATAAGGTTAAGTTAACCAATATCATTGATAAATCCCAAAATAGTCTTTTTGGTCTTTTCCCAATCCGTGTACTCGTGGTCCTTGCCTGTATCGGTGGCACCACCCTGTTTCTTGGCGATCATGCGCATGATCAATTTTTTAAAATAATCATATTGGGTGTAGCGCAACGCCCCTGCTATCTGCCAAACGGTGCTGGTTTGCCAACCAGTCTGTTCCAAAAAATCCTTGGAAATCTTTTCGGCTTCCTCGTGTTCTTCCGGAATGTTGGAAGCCACGGCCATGCTTACCGAGAAAAAGGCACTTGGTTTTCCGTTCAGTGCCTCCACATGGTCCATAATGTATTGTTTAGTGGCATTATTGTATTTGTGCATATGGATGGAACTACCCACAACAACCGCATCAAAGTTGGAAGGAGCGGGTGGTTCTTCCATGGCATTGGAAATGGTAACTTGGTGTCCGGCTTCTTGGAGGACTTCTTCCATGAACCGGGCAATCTTTCGAGTCTGCCCTTCAATGGTCCCATAAATGATCAAGATTTTCATGACTGTGTTGTTTTTTATTGTGATACCCCAAAGTCACGAAAATAATCCGATGTAGTCTATGATAATGATCAGTAAAGGGATGATACCTTAAAGGCATCCAACTCAAATGCATGAAATCACTTATTAATGGTTTTGGATATTTGTTGTTTCGGAAAGGAATCCAAAATTATAGTGTTCAGGGGTTGATTTAGACCCATTGGTTCAAAACTATTTTAGGGATTGATTGGCCCAATCCAGCCAATTGGTCAGAACGCTTTTAAATTGGACTGGGTTTCCGATACTATGTCCTGCATTTGGGTAAAGAATCATTTCCACTTTTTTTTGGGCGTCCTTCATGGCGCGATACATTTCCCAAGCCTGTAAAGTTGGACTTCTGGTATCATTTGAACCATGTAATATCAATAGAGGGGTAGTGGCATTTTCTACAAAGAAAATGGGAGATGATTTCCTGTAGTTCTCAATACTATCAATAGGTAATGCTTTGTATTCCCACATTCCAATTTTTCTGTTGCTAAACTCATGTTGACCATATAGACTGACCAAGTTGGATACTCCTGCAACACTTATTGCGGCCTTAAACCTATTGGTCTGTGTGATGGCCCAATTGGCCATATAACCACCATAACTCCATCCTCCAATAATGAGTTTGTTTTCATCAGCGATGTTGAGTTTGATCAATTCATCCACACCGGCCATGATATCTTCAAAATCATTTTTTCCGAAAGAATTCCTGTTTCCGGCATAAAAATCCCTGCCATATCCAATACTTCCCCTATAATTGGGTTGAAAAACAATATACCCGTTATCGGCGAAATATTGTCCCATCCAATTGAAGTCGTCCAGAACAACCGCATCTGGACCACCATGGGGTATCACCATAAGGGGATATTTTATGGAACTTTCATAATTGGGAGGGTATGTTACCATCCCTTGTATCTCAACACCATCGATACTTTCATAATTTAAAAGACGACTCGTTGTTTTGATTTTAGGAACCAATTCGGAATTTATGTTGGTCAATTGGATGGCTTTTTCAGGGTTTTGGCCAATTTTTACTTTGTAGAGTTGCTTGGTTCTTGGATTTCGGGAGGCGGTAAAAAAAATCTCATTGTCATTGACCTGAAAATCATAGATAACCCAATATGGATTTAGTATAGGAGTTATGTTGCCATTTGTATCTAAGCTATAAATCCCAGTATATCCGTTCCTTGGAGTTGAAAAGCATATGTTTTTTTCATCGATCCATTGTATTTTTTCAATGGTTGGGTCAAATTCATAGGTCATGTTTTCAACATGCCCCGTTTTTAAATTCGCTATGAAAAGTCCATCATTGGAGGCAAACCCTTCAGTACTTCCAGCAAATGCAATTTGCTTGCCAGATGGTGAAAAAACGACATGGTTAAGAGAATTGGCCTCATTATATCTGAAAGTTGAGCTCTGGGTTGCAATATCGATTACTTCCACCCAACTGTTGGTTATGGATTCATAGGTGTCATAATTTTTGGCAGCCAGAATAGCTATTTTTTTTCCATCAGTACTAATATCAAAATTGATGATCCTATAACTTCCATCCGTTACCCTTTTCTTTTTACCGGAGTTGATGTTGTAAGACCAAAGTGCATTTTTAAAGAACTCGGTTCCGACCTTATATCCGCCGCCGTTCATTTTTTCCATTGCCACTAAAACACTGTCCCGAGGCTCATCATCCACATAGGCTATGGTTTCTTCATTGAGCCATTGATAATTTGATAGGTAGTTTTGTGCATCTGAGGCGATTTTGGGATTTCCTCCCTTTTTGGGGATGACATAAATTTGTTGCTGATGGTTTCTATAAGATATGAAGGAAATCCATTTACCATCTTTGGACCATTTAGGGTCGTAATCGTATTCTCCTTCGGTTAGGGCAATTTGGTTTTTTCCATCTAGATTTGAAATCAGTAATGATGAAAATGATTTTCCGTTCCATTTTTCCTTTGTGGTCTTGGCAAATAGAATATGGTCTCCATATACCAAAGGGCTGTTTAGGTTCTCCATACCCAAATGCTCTTCAATAGAAAGCTGGGAGAAAGTTGGAATTGGAAGGATTATTGAAAATGATGTGACTAAAAAAAAGAGCTTAACGGGTTTTGCGAGATTCATAGGTTGTTGTAAATCCAATCATTTTTTTAAGATACTAAATCTTAGAGTGCAATTGGTCAAAATTTTGTTTTTTAGCTACCTTTAAAGGCTGCAAAGAAGAATTCCATTGATTTCAAAAACCACCATAGATCAGGTATATGAAACTTCCCGGGTAGAGGAAGTGATCGGGGATTTTGTACAGTTGAAAAAATCGGGATCCAATTTTAAGGGATTGAGCCCCTTTACCGATGAGCGTACCCCCAGTTTTATGGTGAGTCCCGTAAAACAGATTTGGAAAGATTTTAGTAGTGGCAAAGGGGGCAATGTGGTGGCCTTTCTCATGGAACACGAACACTTTACATACCCAGAGGCCATTAAATACTTGGCCAAGAAATACAACATAGAAATAGAGGAGACCGAGCAGACCGATGAACAAAAAGAACAGGCCAATGAGCGCGAAAGCATGTATCTGGTCTCGGAATATGCCCAAAAGTATTTTTCCCAGACCTTATGGGACAGCGAACCGGGAAAAGCCATAGGACTCAGCTATTTTAAGGAACGCGGTTTTACCGATGAGACCATAAAAAAATTCGGGCTGGGTTATAGTTTGGACGAGTGGGAAGCGTTTACCCAATCGGCCTTGGAAGAAGGGTATCAACTGGAGTTTCTGGAAAAAACTGGACTCACCATTGTAAAGGAGCAAACTGGGGGCGAGACCAAAAAGTTCGACAGGTTCAAGGGAAGGGTCATGTTTCCCATCCATTCCATGAGTGGCAGGGTGCTGGGATTTGGCGGTCGTATCCTCACCAGCGATAAAAAGGCGGCCAAGTACCTTAATTCGCCCGAAAGTGAGATTTATCACAAGAGCAAGGTGCTTTACGGGATATACTTCGCCAAACAGGCCATTGCCAAGGAAGACAATTGTTTTTTGGTGGAAGGCTATACCGATGTCATCCAAATGTACCAACGTGGGGTGGAGAATGTGGTATCCTCCAGTGGAACGGCCCTTACCCCGGAACAGATTCGGTTGATCAATAGGCTTACCAAGAACATCACCGTACTTTTTGATGGGGATGCGGCAGGGTTGCGAGCCTCACTAAGAGGTATAGATTTGATCTTGGAACAGGGCATGAACGTAAAGGTCTGCACCTTTCCTGATGGGGAAGATCCTGATAGTTTTGCGAAGAACAATACCTACGAGGATTTGGTACTATATTTGGAGGAGAACGCCAAGGATTTTATCCAGTTCAAGGCTTCCATTTTAACAAAAGAAGCAGCCAACGACCCTATAAAGCGTGCCGATACGGTCAGGGATATTGTGAACAGTATCAGTAAGATACCGGATCGTATTAAAAAGGAGATCTACATTCAGGAGTGTGCCAAAATAATGGCGATTTCCGAAGCGGTTCTCTACAATACCTTGGCCCAGATTGATAAGAAATTGGCGACGGAGGTAAATAAAGCATACAAGCAGGAACAGAAAGCCTTTGAAGTGGTCAAAAATGATCCTGTGGTGCAAAAGGTGGATGTGCAATATGAGCTGGAGCGAAAAATCATAGAGATGCTACTGCTCTACGGAAACCAAATGCAAGAGTTTGAGGATTTGGTGTTGAAAGAGAACGAGGATGGGGAATTGGTCTTGGAACCCGAAGTGGTTGAGGCCAAAGTGTATGAAAAAGTCTATTTGGACCTTCAGGAGGATGAAATTGAACTTACCAACGAGCAGTTTAGGGCCATCTATTACAAGCTTATAGAAAGCTTGAACGAGAATGATGATTTTGCGGTGAATACCTTTTTGTCCGAGTTGGACCAGGAAATCATTCCCGAAGTATCATCCATTTTAATGGAAGAGGAGCAGTACACTCTGCACGATTGGGAGCGTAAGGACATCTATCCAAAAGAAAAGCAATCCGGTGTTGCACAGTTGGTGGGGGAGACCATCCTGACCTTACGCTGCAACCTTATAAAAAACCGGATACAAAAGCTACAGGAACACACCCAAGACAACAATGGGGACAACAGTGAAGTTTTGGAAGAGATCATGAACTACCTGCAATTGAACAAGCTGCTCAATGCCAAACTGAACAGGGTATTGTCCTAAAAAGAAATCCCGGGCAAAAATGCCCAGGATTTACCAGCTTTAGTTTGTTTGGGTTGGTTATTTAATAAAGTTCTAAAGCTTTTGCTTGTTGTAGTAGATCTACCAAGTTGTCCACATTTAACTTTTTCATTAAACGGGCCTTGTACGTACTTACCGTTTTTTCGTTGAGGTTGAGCCCTTCGGCTACCTCCTTGTTACGTTTTCCACTGGCCAAAAGCTTTAATACCTCGACCTCTCTGGATGATAATTTCCTAAAGAACCTTCTCGGTTTTTGGGTGCCCTCATCAAAAGCAAGGCGTTGGGCAAGTTCGTTGGTAATGAACATGTTGCCTTCGCTTACCTTTTTTACGGCAGAGATGATGTAGTCCAAATCGGCAGTTTTGGACAAATAACCAAATGCACCGGCACGGATGGTGCTCAGGGCGTAGACATCTTCAGATTGTCCACTGTACATTAGGGTTTTAATGTCGGGGAACTCCAATTTCAATTTTCTTAGAGTGGCAATTCCGTTGATTTCAGGAATATCCATTTCCAGCATCACCACATCGGGGGTAACTTTGGCAAGTGTCTCAAATAATTCAGACGTTGTGGAAACATCTGCAATGATCTCTATATCTTGACTGGATTCGAGCACTTGCTTAATGCCAAGTCTGACAATCGGATGATTATCAGCAATCAATACTTTTATCATTTGGTTTGAGTTTAGTATAATTAATTGGTTGGTTAGTGACTAATTTACCTACACGGTATGGCAGGCAAGATAACAATTTGATGACGTAAAACTGTAATTTTTTTCTTAAAACCATAGAATTTCTATGGTTTTTTTCGTCTTAATTTGGGATTTTTGGGACAAAAGGTCATTTTAAGTGGCTTGGAATCTCACAAATAGGTATAGGAATCATCTTATGCTTATTCGCTGTATTGAACCGTTTGTAAATGGTAAAGACCTCTTTTTCCCTATCGGCAAAATCAGCTACGGTTTTTCCTTGGTCATCCATTTTCATGGCCCATTCCAATTCTGGATATGATGCACCTATTTGGTCCTCATCGGTTCGGCTGTCGCCCCAAAGACCGTCAGTAGGGGCTGCTTCCATAATGTCTTGGTTTACCCCAAGTACCCGTCCCAACTCATAGACTTCGGTCTTTACCAAATCGGCAATAGGGCTCAAATCTACCCCGCCATCACCATATTTGGTGTAAAAGCCCACTCCAAAATCCTCTACTTTGTTTCCCGTTCCGGCCACTAAGTAGCCTTCCAATGCCGCAAAATAGTATAAGGTGGTCATCCGAAGTCGTGCACGGGTATTGGCAAGAGACATAAACCGTTCCTCTTCGTCCTCAACCTTTGGGAAGGCATCTACGAGACTGTCAAAGACAGGGGTCAGGTTTACCGGTTGACGGGATACATTGGAAAAATTCTCCATAAGCCAGTCAATATGCCGGTCCGCGCGGGTAACTTGGTTTTTACCTTGGTGGATGGGCATTTCCAAACATAGAAGGTCCAGACCTGTTTTGGCACATAGGGTAGAGGTCACAGCCGAGTCTATCCCTCCGGACACACCGATTACAAAACCTTTGCATTTGGCGTTTGTGGCATATTCCCGAAGCCAATCCACGATATGGTCTATTACCTTTTCTGTTTGCATATCCTTTTTTTAGATTCTATAAATTACCTTTGTGCCCTGTAAATTTAAACGCTGTTGCCTTAAAAATGAAGCGCTTGCCTAAATACTTTCTTTTTTACATTTTGTGTGGTTCCCTTTTTTTAACGTTGGGATGCGAGGAAACCGATAAGCGTGAGGAGGAAATTACGAATATCCCCATTGATCTTGAGGTGTTTCGGTTTGATCGGGAATTTGCGGAAGCAAAACCCCAGGATATCCCAAAGTTAAAATCCAAATATCCATACTTGTTCCCAGCGCAGTTTTCGGACAGCATATGGGTGGCCAAGTTGACCGATACCCTTCAGGTTGAACTTTCAGGGGAAGTGGGTAAGGCATTTGGAAGTTTTGAGCAGGAAGCGGAGGATTTGGAATCCCTTTTTAAGCACATCAAATATTATTTTCCCAATGTTGTGGTGCCCAAGGTGGTGACCCTTACTTCGGATGTTCGGTACAATGACCGTATTATTCTCACGGATACCCTTTTACTGATAGGTTTGGACAATTATTTGGGAAAGGACCATCATTTTTATGGAGGCATTCAACGGTATATCGCGGAAGGGCTCGATAAAAAATTCATGGCTTCGGATGTGGCCAGTGCCTTTGCCAAGAAAGTGCTCAACTATCCCAGAAACCGAAGCTTTCTATCTCGAATGGTGTATTATGGCAAGGAGCTATATCTAAAGGATAGGTTGCTTCCCTCCATCACCGATGCGCAAAAAATAGGATACTCCCAAGAAGAAATGGATTGGGCCAAGACCAATGAGGAGCAAATGTGGAAGTATTTTGTGGAGCGCGAGCTGCTTTACAGTACCGATTCCCAATTGGACAGAAAGTTTTTGGACCCAGCACCCTTTTCCAAATTTGGTCTGGAGCTGGACAATGAGTCCCCAGGTCGCTTGGGTCGCTATATGGGATGGCAGATTGTGAGAGCGTTTATGGAGAAGAATCCCGTTGGTCTGCAACAACTTTTGGATATGTCGGCCGATGAAATATTGAAAAAATCAAATTACAAACCCAGAAAATAGATGGCAGTAGAACATACTTCGGAAATAAAATTGACGGTAGGATTGGATGAGAACAGGGTTCCCGAGGAGCTCAGGTGGTCGGCGCAGGACGGCGGTGTGGAAAATGAGGAGGCCAAGGCCATGATGTTGTCCGTTTGGGATAGTAAGAACCAAGAGTCCTTAAAGATTGATCTTTGGACCAAGGATATGCCGGTCGATGAGATGAAATTGTTTTTCCATCAAACCTTGACGACCATGGCAGATACCTTTATGAAAGCCACACAAGATGAAAAAATGACGGCGACCATGAAGGATTTTTGCGATTATTTCGCGGAAAAAATGGAATTGAAGTAAGCACTATTCCCCCAAAGGTTGGTCATACCGATTGAATTTTGATTTTTCTTCCCCCCGAAGGTCTAGATGGTGCTCAACTTTGTCTTTTGTGGGTCTTTGGAGAAAAAGATAGAAAATCAAAAAAGAGGCAATAATCAAATAAGCAAGGTTTTGAGTGTTGTGGAAGATTACGATGGCGAACAAGGCCGGACCTTCCAATAAAGCATATTTAATAATGCTGGCGGTTTGAAACCGAGCCAATTTTTGGCGCAGATCAAGGTCTTTGGGAATGCTTCCGATCATTTTCCTGAAAATAAAACTTCCCAAGAATATACCAGTGATGGCAATAACTGGGATGATGGCCAGAAACACATCTTCCGAATCTGAGAAGTCCAAACCGGGATTTTGAACTTGGGTGTAAAAGAAAATACCCAAAATCACGGGACCGGCCATAATCCCCATGTGCAAAAAGGATAGGGTTTTGATAAAACTATTGGGGGTGATCGGGGTGGTGGTGTTTTTCATAATTTGGTTTGTTGTATAAAGAAACACAAAATATCGACAAATGTGAAGACTTGGGATTTTTCAGGAGCGTTCAGATGTAAAACATAAAAACAAAATGCCACGACTTTTATTGGTCTATAATGCCGATTCTGGCACCCGAAATGCCATTTTGGACAGTATGCATAAAGTGTTTAGTCCGTCTACCTATGCGTGCAATCTCTGTGACATTACTTATGGCTTGGTTTCTGAGAACAGGGTCTGGAAAAAATTCCGAAAGGAGAGGAGTGGGCAACTGGAGTTTTTGCACAGGGATGAGTTCAAGAAGCAATATGCCTGTAAGTTCGGGGCCAAATTCACGTTTCCCATTGTCTTGATTGAAACCCCTATGGATTTGGAAGTGTTCATTACCACGGATGAGCTGAACCAACTTCAAACGGCAGGTGAGTTGATTAACCTGATTGAAAAGCGCTTGAAAAAAACGCCCCTTTAAAGGGGCGTAGTTAAGTAGTCTTGAGAATTTATCCTATGGCTTCAAGAGCCATGGGGACTTCCATCAATAGTACTCTGCTATCTGTCAGGGCGGTAAGGTCAAAAGAATCGGTTTCCCATATACCAAAACCATCCCGTTTTTCCAATGGCTGTCCATTGATTTCCACTTCACCTTCCAGAACAAAGGCATAAACACCATTCCCTTGCTTTTTTAAAGTATAGGTGTCCGAGGAATTGGGTTCAAATTTCCCCAAGTGGAACCAAGCGTCTTGATGTGCCCAAACGCCATCATCCTCTGGGTTGGGAGAAAGCACTTGATAGAAGGCATTCTCCTTGGCAATATCCCGAATGGAGATTTGGTCGTACCGGGGCTCCACATTTCGTTGGTTGGGGAATACCCATATTTGGAGAAACTTCACGTCCCTGTCGTCATTTTTATTGTATTCGCTATGGAAAATCCCGGTTCCGGCGCTCATGACCTGTACATCACCTTCTCTTATGGTGGTGGTGTTCCCCATACTGTCCTTGTGCTCCAAATCGCCTTCCAAAGGAATGGAAATGATCTCCATGTTGTCATGGGGGTGGGTGCCGAAGCCTTTCCCGGGTGCAACTTGGTCATCGTTCAAAACACGGAGCACTCCAAAATGCATCCGCTCTGGATTTTGGTAGCCTGCAAAACTAAAAGTATGGTGGCTGTTGAGCCAGCCGTGGTCGGCGTGACCTCTTGTGGCTGCTTTGTGCAATACGGTTTTCATGCTATTAACCTTCTTGATTTATTAATACTCAGTTATCGATAATAAGTCGTAAAAGGCAAAGTTGACTTACAGAACTTGCCATAAGTGGAATGGACGGAAACGGCTAAGAATTGTTGCTGAAAAAATCCTGGTTGATTTTATCAATGAACCCCAACAATTCCTCACGTCCCATACGATTGGAAGATGAAGTGGTAAAATGTGGAGGGACTTCTTCCCATGCGCTGTCCAGTAACTTTTGGAGATAGGTATTGGCTTGTTTCTCGATTACATTGGGTTTGAGCTTGTCCGCCTTGGTGAAAATTATGGCAAAGGGAATTTGGTTGGTCCCAAGCCACTCCATAAACTCAAGATCAATGGGTTGGGGGTCATGCCGAATGTCCACCAAAACAAAACCGCAGACCAGCTGCTTTCTTTTCTGAAAATACTCGGTAATATATTTTTGAAAGGTCTTTTTGTCCTTTTTGGAGACCCGTGCGTAGCCATATCCGGGCAAATCCACCAAAAACCAATTGTTGTTGATCTTAAAATGGTTGATGAGTTGTGTTTTTCCGGGTTTCCCTGAAGTTTTGGCCAGGCCTTTGCGGTCTACCAACATATTGATCAAGGACGATTTTCCAACATTGGATCGTCCAATAAAGGCATATTCGGGCAACGGCTCATTGGGGCACTTGGCCACACTGGAGTTGCTCATGATAAATTCCGCAGAAGTGATTTTCATGCTTAGAAGTTACGCTTTTTCAGCCAAGCCTCAAGGATACGGTTAAAGTCCTCGGGATGCTCCATCATGGGAGCGTGCCCACATTTTTCAATCCAAAACAGGTCGGAATTGGGTAGCAGCTCGTGGAATTCCTTGGCTACGTTGGGAGGGGTTACCGTATCGTTTTCTCCCCAGATGATACAAGTGGGTGTGTCCATGTGTGGAAGGTCCTTGGACATGTTGTGCCTAATGGCACTTTTGGCAATGGCAAGGGTCTTTACCAATTTCATGCGGTCGTTCACCGTGGCAAATACTTCATCCACAATTTCCTTGGTGGCCACTTCGGGGTCATAGAAGACATCCTGGGCCTTCTTTTTAATGAACTCGTAATCACCGCGTTTTGGGTAACCATCGCCCATGGCGCTCTCATAGAGGCCAGAACTACCGGTGATGACCAATGCCTTGACTATTTCCGGATACATTTTGGTGTGCAATAAGCCAATATGTCCCCCAAGTGAATTGCCCAACAAGATAACATCCTTAAGCCCTTTGAACTCAATAAACTCCTCCAAGAACTTGGCAAAGTTCTTTACCGTGGTTTTGAGTAGGGGCATTTCGTAAATGGGAAGTTCGGGAATCAGTACCTGATAGCCTTTTGATGGGAAATATTCGGATACGCCTTGGAAGTTGCTCAATCCTCCCATAAGCCCATGCAAGATAATCATAGGGGTTCCTTCACCCATTTCTATGTATCGGTACTTGCCGTCCTTGATTATATGCTCTTCCATCAATAGTCAGTTGGTCGAGGGGCAAATATAGGCATTTCATATAACACAAAATCCAGCTTATGTTATCTCTAAATCATGTTTTTTCAATTCCGCCGTATATGTGTGCCCATGGCTGGAATTTTTTACGGGATGTATTTGAGGCCGAATCATGGACTTTTTATCAAAAAGTGGGGAATTTATCAACAAAAGTGTCTTTAAGTGGAGAAATGTGGAAATAAAATCAATATATTTGAGTTGTATTAAGTAACCAATTGATTTCTAGTGACCCATATCATCGGACAACATGATTGTAAGGCGGATTCAAAAGGAAGGGTTTTGTTGCCCATTTCCTTGAAGAATCAGCTGTTGCCTGTCTTAAAGGATGGGTTTGTCATCAAGCGATCGGTTTTTCAGCAATGTTTGGAATTGTATCCCAAGCAGGAATTTGATGTTTTGATGCAGAAAGTCATGAAGAAGGGCAAGATCAACCGCAAGTATGATGCCTTCGTCAGAAACTTTGTGGCCGGTATGAAAGAAGTGGCCATTGATGGCGATTCGGGAAGGCTACAGATACCCAAAAACTTGGTGGACTTTGCCGGGATTGAGAAAGAAGTGGTACTTAATGCGGTTTTTGACAAGATAGAGATCTGGGACAAGGACAGGTATGAAAAAGTCTTGGCCGAGGGAGAAAAAGACTATGCCGATCTAGCGGAAGAGATTTTTGCAGACGATGAGTAGTCCGTACCATAATCCAGTGCTGTTGCACGAGTCGGTGGACGGATTGAACATAAAACATGATGGAGTGTATGTGGATGTCACCTTTGGTGGTGGCGGGCACTCCAGGGAAATATTGAAAAGGCTTGGAGATGAAGGAAGGTTATTTGCATTTGATCAAGATGAGGACGCCCTACAGAATGCAATCGACGATGGACGGTTTCAATTGATCAATCAGAACTTTCGCTATCTCAAGCAGTTTTTAAAGTTCTATGGCATTCGGAAAGTTGATGGAATCTTGGCGGATTTTGGGGTTTCTTCCCATCAGTTCGATGAGGCCGAACGTGGCTTCTCCATCCGTTTCAATGCGGATTTGGACATGCGGATGAACCGCAACAATGAATTGTCGGCCTACGAGGTGGTCAATACCTATTCCCAAGAAGATTTGGCGTCGGTTTTATATCAATATGGTGAGTTGCGAAATGCAAGGGCCATGGCAAAAGCCATTGAGGCATCCCGGTCAGATGCGCCGATCAAGACCACGGACGAGCTCAAAGCAGTTTTGGCCGGTTTTCTCCCCAAGATGAAAGAGAACAAAATCCTGGCCCAGATTTATCAGGCCATCCGGATTGAGGTCAACCAAGAAATAGAGGTGCTCAAGGAGTTTTTGTTGCAAGTGCCCGATATGTTGGAAAAAGGAGGGAGGCTGAGCATGATCAGTTATCACTCCTTGGAAGATCGGTTGGTGAAGCGCTTCATTAGGGCGGGAAAGTTTGAGGGAGAGCCGGAAAAGGATTTTTATGGGAATATAGATGTTCCCTTGAAAAAAGTTGGAGGACTCATTGTGCCATCAGCAGAAGAAATAGCAAGGAACAATAGGGCGAGAAGTGCAAAACTCCGCATAGCGGAAAGAATATAGGGTGTTGTGGAAATGTCATCTTGAGAGCAGTCGAAAGGTGATGTATAGATGGATTCCCACTTATGTGGGAATGACAAATTGAAAATGAAATGAGAAAGGGTTTGTTGGACATATTAAAAGGAAAGTTTTTGGTGAGCGGGGATGCTCCCAAGAACTGGATGTTTTTGCTGTTTGCTTCTTTTCTGGCTGCCTTGATGATTTCCAGTAGCCATAATGCCGATAAAAAAGTGCTCGAAATAGCGGCCTTGAACGAAGAAGTTCGGGAGCTGCGAAGCGAGTTTGTGGAAGGGCGTTCCCATGTGCAACAATTAAAATTGGAATCCACTTTAAGAAAGACTGTGGCGGAAAAAGGGCTTTTGCCCTCGGAAAACCCGCCCAGAAAAATCGTAGTTAAATCAGCGGAATAAGATAGTGGCGATCACCGAAAAAAATATCATGAACAGACTGTACCTCGTTGCCGGGGGACTTTGTGTATTGGCCATAGCGGTGGTGGTGAAGCTGGTGGACATCCAAATGGTACGGGCAGAGGAGTACAAAGAGCTGGCCCTGAGCAAAACCGAAAAAATGTTCACCATTGAGCCCAATCGGGGGAACCTGTATTCGGAAGATGGAAGCTTGTTGGCAGCATCCGTACCCAAGTACGAGATTCGCTTTGATGCCAAAACGGTTTCCGAGGAAAATTTCCAGAACAATGTGGCTGCACTTTCCGATTCGTTGGGGAAAATGTTCAATAGGCCATCATCGTATTATAGGCAACTGTTCAGAAAGGCTAGGGCCAATGGTAACCGATACAAGTTGGTGGCCCGCAATGTGGATTATCTGGATTATGTGCGCATAAAACAGTTCCCCTTGTTCAAATTAGGGCCTTACAAAGGAGGTTTTATTGAGACCCACCGCGTGGTGCGGGAATATCCCTTGGGAAAAATGGCAGCTCGAAGCATTGGCTATGAAAGGGTTGATGAAAATGGATACTATACCCGTGTGGGGCTTGATGGTGCCTTTGGAGAATCTTACTTGAGAGGCAAAGAAGGCAAGCGTCTGAAACAGAGAATAGCAAAAGGACAGTGGAAACCTGTTGGGTTGGATAATATAGTGGAGCCTGAGGATGGACTGGACGTGGTTTCCACGATTGACATCAACATTCAGGACATTGCACATCACGAACTTTTGGCCCAATTGGAGAAATACAAGGCAGACCATGGCTGTGTGGTGGTCATGGAAACCAAGACCGGGGAGGTAAAGGCCATTTCCAATCTAGGTCGTACATCCGAAGGAAAATATTATGAAAAGTTGAACTATGCGATTGGGGAATCCCATGAGCCGGGTTCCACTTTTAAATTGATGTCTTTGGTGGCAGCGCTTGAAGACAAGGTGGTAGATACCAGTACGGTAATCGATACCGAAAAAGGAAGATACCGTATTTATGACGGGGTGGTCAGGGATTCCAAATGGGGAGGTTACGGCAAGATTTCAACGGCTAGGGCCTTTGCGGTTTCCTCCAATACGGCATTTGCCAAGATCATCAATGAAAATTACAAGGAACAGCCCGAAAAGTTTGTCAATCGATTGATGAACATGGGGCTACATAAAAGATTGGGAATACCTATTAAAGGAGAAGGTGCGCCTGTAATCCGATATCCCGGAGACAAAGGCTGGTCCGGAATCTCCTTGGGATGGATGTCCTATGGATATGAAGTGTCCTTGACCCCCATGCAGACCCTTGCTTTTTACAATGCCATTGCCAATGATGGAGAGTTGGTAAAGCCTAGGTTGATAAAAGAGGTAAGGGAAGGAAGTAAAATCGTTAAAAAGTTCGATAAGCAGGTGCTGAATCCTTCCATCTGTTCCGAAGAGACTGTTCTGAAGATGCAGCAATTGATGAAAGACGTGGTGGAAAAGGATTATGGAACCGGACATAAACTGTATTCCAAAAACTTTTCCATGGCAGGAAAAACAGGAACCTGTCAGAAAAACTATGAAACCAAGGACCCGGATAAGCTGGCCTATATATCCACTTTTGCGGGCTATTTCCCAGCGGACAATCCCAAGTATTCCTGTATCGTGATCATTCATGAGCCGGATAAAAGTGTAGGCTATTATGGTGCGGATGTTTCTGGTCCGGTGTTCAAGTCCATGGCGCAGAAAATCCATGCCATCTCGCCTTTGGTGGATGAAGTGGAAGAAAGAATGCAAGAGTACGATGTTCTGGATGAAGAGTACCAGCACTACTTTGCACAGGCCCAAAAAAAATACAACACCATTCCCAATGTAAAAGGGATGAGTGGAATGGATGCCGTTTCCCTATTGGAAAATCTGGGATTGGAAGTGGAGGTGCGTGGCAATGGAAAGGTAAAAGGGCAGTCCATTAAGCAAGGAACAGATATCAAACAAGTTAAAAAAATAGTACTGGAACTTTCATGAAGTTGTTGAAGGACATATTATATGGAGTAAGCCTTTCAGCGGTAAGTGGAGACACCAATGTGTTGGTGAACCAAATCCATTTCGATTCCAGAAAGGTAGAGATGGATGATGTCTTTGTAGCTGTTCGGGGGACCATTACCGATGGTCATCAGTACATCCAAAAAGCGGTGGAATCCGGTGCAAAGGCTATCGTATGTGAGGAGCTTCCAGAATTGTTGATCAATGGTGTCACCTATATTAAGGTGTCCGATTGCAACAGTGCATTGGCTGTCATGGCCGCCAATTTTTTCGATAATCCATCGAAGAACCTAAAATTGGTCGGGGTAACGGGAACCAATGGAAAGACCACGGTGAGTACATTATTGTACAATCTGTTCAAGAAGGCAGGATATAAGGTCGGACTTATTTCCACGATCAAGGTTATGGTAGATGATAAGGAGCATCCTACCAGCCATACCACTCCAGATGTAATGACCATCAACACCTATCTGTCCCAGATGAATCAGATTGGTGTGGAGTTCTGTTTTATGGAAGTCAGTTCCCATGGTATCCACCAGAAAAGGGCAGAAGGTCTTCATTTTGCAGGGGCCATTTTTACCAACCTTTCACACGATCACTTGGATTACCACAAAACCTTTGCGGAATATCGGGATACCAAGAAAAGATTGTTCGATGGCTTACCCAAGAGCGCCTTCGCCTTGGTGAACATAGACGATAAGAACGGATTGGTCATGTTACAGAATACCAAGGCCAAAAAATATACCTACGCTTTAAAATCCTACGCAGATTATAGGGCCCAGATTTTGGAAAAGCAGTTCAATGGACAGTTGTTGAAACTGGATGATAATGAGCTGTGGTCCAAATTGATTGGAGATTTCAATGCCTATAACCTATTGGCCATTTATGCCACTGCGGATATTTTGGGCTTGGAAAAAATGGAAACCCTCCGTTTGATGAGCGAGTTGGAAAATGTGGATGGTAGGTTTCAATACTATATATCAAAAGATAAAATAACGGCTATTGTTGATTATGCCCATACGCCGGACGCACTGAAAAATGTGTTGGTTACCATCAACGCATTGAGGACTGGAAATGAAAACGTCATCACCGTAGTGGGGTGTGGTGGTGACCGTGATAAGTCTAAGCGTCCGGTTATGGGTCATATCGCATCCGAAATGAGCAATCAGGCCATTTTTACCTCGGATAATCCGAGAACGGAATCCCCCGAGGCCATCATTGCCGATATGGAAGCCGGGGTGGAAGCCCAGAATACCAAAAAAGTATTGTCCATAGAAAACCGGAGACAGGCTATAAGAACAGCTTGCAAACTGGCAATGACCAACGATATCATCCTAGTGGCCGGAAAAGGACACGAAACCTATCAGGAAACCAATGGGGTCCGTGTGGATTTTGATGATTTTAAAGAAGTTAAAGAGGCTTTGGATAGCCAAAATTGATTTGTAGCCCATGCTATATTATTTGTTCGAATACTTAGAGAAGCAATACCAACTGCCAGGGGCGGGACTTTTTCAGTTCTATACCTTCCGTGCCGCCATGTCGGTGCTGCTTTCTCTTTTGATTGCCATGGTCTACGGAAAACGTATCATCCAATACCTGCAGAAGAAACAGATTGGGGAGACCGTACGTGATTTGGGATTGGAAGGACAAAAGCAGAAGGCCGGAACCCCGACCATGGGAGGACTCATCATTATTTGGTCCACTCTTTTGCCAGTTCTGTTGTTTGCCGATGTGCAAAATATTTACATCATCCTCTTGATCATTACCACGGTATGGATGGGTACCATTGGATTTGTGGATGATTACATCAAAATATTCAAAAAAGACAAGAAGGGGCTCAAAGGCAGGTTCAAGGTCTTGGGGCAAGTAGTTTTGGGATTGATTGTTGGCGCTGTACTCTATTTCCATCCCGAAGTGACCATTAAAGAAAAGGATACCACCCAAATCAATGAAAATTTTAGGGTAGAGAGGGTATTTGGTGAAGAGACCAAGGCGGTCCGTACCAATGTTCCCTTTTTTAAGGACAACGAATTGGATTATGCAGATTTGATTGCATGGACCGGTGAGGGTATGGAAAAATATGCTTGGATCATTTTTATCCCAGTGGTCATTCTTATTGTTACAGCGGTGTCCAATGGGGCCAATCTCACGGACGGTATAGATGGGTTGGCAGCGGGCTCTTCGGCCATAATTGTGTTGACCTTGGGAATTTTTGCTTGGGTTTCGGGCAATGTGCAATTCTCCAATTACTTGGATATTTTTTATCTGCCAAGGGCAGGTGAGTTGGTCGTGTTCATCGCGGCATTTGTAGGGGCCTTGGTCGGATTTTTATGGTACAACGCCTATCCGGCGCAAGTGTTTATGGGAGATACGGGAAGTCTCACCATTGGTGGGGTCATTGCCGTGATTGCCATCATCGTTAGAAAGGAACTGTTGATTCCCATTTTGTGCGGAATCTTCTTTGCCGAATCCCTGTCGGTCATGTTGCAGGTGGGGTATTTCAAACATACGAAACGAAAATATGGTGAGGGAAAACGCATATTCCTGATGGCACCCTTGCACCATCACTATCAGAAAAAAATGTATCACGAGAGCAAAATAGTCACCCGGTTTTGGATTATAGGGATTTTGCTCGCCATCGTGACCATTGTCACCTTAAAGATTCGATAAATGGGTCGCTTGGTGATATTGGGAGGAGGAGAAAGTGGTGTGGGAACCGCCATTTTAGGAAAACAAAAAGGATTTGAAGTCTTTGTTTCGGATAAAGGCGAAATAAAGGAAACCTATAAAAAAGTTCTTGAACATTTTGAGATTGAATGGGAGTCGGGCCAACACACCGAAGCCAAGATCCTGAATGCCGATGTGGTCATGAAAAGCCCTGGGATTCCGGACAAGGTGCCCTTGGTGAAACAATTGGTGGCAAAAGGTATTCCGGTGATTTCGGAAATAGAATTCGCTTCAAAATATACGGATGCGACCTTAATTGGAATCACAGGTAGTAATGGCAAGACCACTACCACCATGATGACCTACCATCTGTTGAAAGAAGGAGGAATGAAGGTGGGTATGGCCGGAAACATTGGCGATAGCTATGCTAAAATGGTAGCGGAAAAGGATTATGGCCAGTATGTGTTGGAAATCAGCAGTTTTCAACTGGATGGAATCGTGGACTTTAAACCCCACATTGCCATGATCACCAATATTACTCCCGACCACTTGGACCGATATGACTATCAATTTGAAAATTATATCGCCTCCAAATTCCGCATCGCCATGAATCAGGATGAAAAAGATTATCTGATTTATGATGCCGATGATGAAGTGATTGGAGATTGGCTCAAAAAGAACCCCGTTCAATCCAAATTGGTTCCATTTTCCTTAAAAAGGAAAGTAGGGGAAGGAGCTTGGTTGGAAGAGAATACGATACATATAAAATTAGAACATAAAACCTTGGAAATGAGTACAGATATATTGGCCTTGGAAGGGCAACACAACGTAAAGAATACCATGGCCGCCAGTATGGCCGCCCTATTGGTGAAAGTGAGGAAGGAGACCATCCGTCAGAGTATCCAGTCGTTCCAAGGGGTGCCCCATCGATTGGAGAAGGTTTTGAAAATCAACCACGTGGAGTACATCAACGACTCCAAGGCTACCAATGTGAATGCTACCTATTATGCCCTTGATGGCATAAAACGACCCATTGTTTGGATCGTAGGTGGAGTGGACAAAGGCAATGATTATTCCGAATTGATGCCCTTGGTTCGGGAAAAAGTGAAGGCCATTGTCTGCTTGGGAATGGACAACTCCAAGCTGAAGTCAGCTTTTGGCAATGTCATTGATCTTATAGTGGAGACCTATTCCATGGAAGAGGCCGTAAAGGTAGCCTATAAGATTGCTGAGCGAGGAGATGCCGTGTTGTTATCTCCGGCATGTGCCAGTTTCGACCTGTTTGAGAACTATGAGGACCGAGGAAATCAATTTAAGGAAACCGTAAAAAACCTATAAACCGTGAAAACCGTGTTCAAAAATTTGAAAGGAGATAAAGCCATTTGGGGCGTAGTGGCCCTATTGGCCCTTTTCTCATTTTTGCCGGTCTATAGTGCCAGTACCAACCTAGTCTACGTAAATGGTGATGGAACCACCTTAGGACATTTGGTAAAGCATGCCGTACTGTTGTTTTTGGGATTTGGGATCATTTATGCGGTCCATCGTATACCCACCCATTATTTTAAAGGACTTTCCATAATTGCGTTGCCCATTGTGCTGATTTTGCTGGGGTACACGCTTACGGTGGAGACAGAGATTGGAGGGGTGACTGCAAATCGCTGGATCAAGATTCCATTTGTTGGGGTCAATTTTCAGACATCGACCTTAGCATCTGTGGTCCTTATGATTTGGATTGCGAGGTATTTGACCAAAATCAAGGATACCCAGATCACCTTTAAGGAAAGTATTTTGCCTTTGTGGCTACCAACCGCCTTGGTGGTATTATTGATATTGCCCGAAAACTTTTCAACCGCGGCCATCATCTGCTTTTTGGTATTGGTGCTGTGTTTTTTGGGCGGATATCCCCTAAAATATTTGTTTGCCATGGTGGGTACCGGAATTGTGCTGGCAGGAATGTTCCTTTTTGTACTGTTCAAGGCCCCCGAAGCGTTGCCGCAACGGGCAGGAACATGGAAATCCAGGATAGAGACTTTCATCCACCCTGAACAGGCGGATAAGGACGACCTGCACCAGTTGACCTTGGCCCAGATTGCCATTGCAGAAGGCGGTGTTGTAGGCAAAGGGGCAGGGAAAAGTGTCATGAAGAACATGCTGTCGCAAAGTACTTCGGATTTCATTTTTGCCATCATTATTGAGGAATATGGGCTGTTGGGCGGTGGTGCTTTGTTGTTTTTCTATTTGCTGCTATTGTTCAGAATAGTGGTGGTGGCCCATTCGGCCAAGACAGTGTTTTCAAAATTATTGGTGATAGGGGTAGGACTGCCCATTGTTTTTCAGGCCTTCATCAATATGGCCGTAGTGGTGCAGTTGTTTCCGGTTACGGGGCAACCCTTGCCACTGATCAGTATGGGGGGTACCTCCATTTGGATGACCTGTATGGCCATCGGAATTGTGTTGAGCGCAAGCAACAAAAAAGAGAATTTGGAGGAGCAATCCTATGATATAGATGAGACCAACCCTTTAGAAGTATTGAGTGGACAGATATAGGTTTATACTTTCTGGAGGTGGAACGGGCGGCCACATTTATCCGGCCATAGCCATAGCCAATGAGCTAAAAAAAAGGCATCCCAATGCGGAATTTTTGTTCGTGGGGGCCAAGGATAAAATGGAAATGGAAAAAGTACCGCAGGCCGGATACGAAATTAAAGGCCTGTGGATAAGTGGAATACAACGGAAACTGACATTGAAGAATCTCATGTTTCCCTTTAAACTGATAAGTAGTTTGTTGGCAGCACGCAAAATAGTGAAGCAGTTTCAACCCCATGTGGCCATAGGTACGGGAGGGTTTGCGAGCGGACCATTGTTGCGGATGGCCGAAAGTTCGGGCGTTCCCTGTGTGTTGCAAGAGCAGAATTCCTTCGCGGGAATTACCAACAAACTATTGGCTGGGAAGGCCAAAAAAATATGCGTAGCCTATGATGGTATGGAACGTTTTTTTCCAAAGGAAAAGATTGTAAAGACCGGAAATCCTATCCGAATGGATTTGGTGGATTTAAAATCAACCAAAGATGAAGCTGGTGCTTTTTTTGGATTGGATGCCCGGAAAAAATCGGTTTTGGTGCTGGGGGGAAGTTTAGGGGCGCGTCGTATCAACCAATTGATTGAAAAGGAACTCGGTTTCTTTGAAAAAAGAGGGTTGCAGGTACTGTGGCAATGTGGAAAACTCTACTATGAGGAGTATAAAAAATACGATTCCGATAGGGTGAAAGTGTTGGCCTTTGTCAACAGGATGGATTTGGCCTACACCATGGCTGATGTCATCATTTCCCGAGCCGGTGCCGGTTCGGTATCAGAGCTGTGCTTGGTAGGAAAACCGGTGGTCTTTATCCCATCGCCCAATGTGGCCGAGGACCATCAAACCCAAAATGCAAAGGCATTGGCGGTGAAGGATGCGGCCATCATGCTCAAGGAAGATGAACTGAACAGTGCATTTGAAAACACATTCTCCGGTCTATTGGATTCGGAAGAAATGCAGCAAAAGTTGGGGACGAACATTAAGAAATTGGCCATGCCCAAGGCTACGGAACATATTGTTGATGAAATTGAAAAATTATTAAAAGAATGATGTTGGAAGAGGGCACACAAAGTCTAGAGTTATGTCACCTTGAGCGCAGTCGAAAGGTGCACAGTCTTATGAGTCTTGTTCTCGACTGCGCTCGAACTGACAATTCATAACAGAAAAATGAATGTAAAGGATATCCATAGCGTCTATTTTATCGGAATCGGAGGTATAGGTATGTCCGCCTTGGCCCGGTATTTCCATTTTATTGGAAAAGATGTGGCCGGATACGATCGTACATCGACCCCCATTACCGATGGGTTGGTGGAAAAGGGCATTGCCGTGCATTTTGAGGACAATGTGGAGGTCATCCCAGAAAACTTCAAGCAAGAAGGGACCCTTGTGGTGTATACCCCTGCGGTACCTATAAGTCATTCGGAGCTGCAGTTTTACAAAAACAATGACTTTGAAATCAAGAAGCGCTCCGAGGTATTGGGAATCATCACCAAGGATACCTTTTGCCTAGCTGTGGCTGGGACACACGGAAAGACGACCACATCCTGCATTTTGGCGCATTTGCTACGGGAGTGCGGCTTACCCTTTACAGCATTTTTGGGAGGCGTTTCGGAAGACTTTAACAGCAATTTTGTATTGGATGGTACCGAATACTCCGTGGTGGAGGCCGATGAATTTGACCGCTCCTTTTTGCAATTGTTCCCCAATGTGGCCTGCATTACTTCCATGGATGCCGATCATTTGGATATTTATGGGACCAAGGAACAATTGGAAGATACTTTCAGGGCATTTGCTGGGCAAGTGAAACCCGGAGGGACCCTTTTTGTGCGCAACGGATTGCCCATGGAGGGCATTACGTATGGCATAGAGGATGGCTCGGCCTATTGTATAGAAAATATCAAAACGGAACAGGGGACTTACATATTTGATTTGGTCACTCCTTCGGGTAGGCTTGCAGATGTGAAGTTCAATAAACCGGGAAGGCACAATTTGCTCAACGGATTGGTCGCTTTTGCCATGGCGGAGCAGACAGGCTGTTCACCACAACAGTTGGCTAAGGCATTGGAAAGTTTTAAGGGGGTGCAGCGCAGGTTTTCCTATCAGATCAAGGAAAAGGATTTTGCCTTTATAGATGATTATGCGCACCATCCCACAGAAATTGAAGCGGTACATCAAGCGATACGGGAAATGCATCCGGGCGAAAAGGTCACGGCCATATTTCAGCCCCATCTTTTCTCAAGGACAAAGGATTTTGTGGATGATTTTGCCGCGAGCCTGTCCAAGTTTGATGAGATTTTATTGATGGAAATCTACCCTGCCCGGGAAGAACCCGTTCCAGGGGTGAATTCAACTTGGTTGTTGGAGAAAATCAGCAATCCAAATAAGAGACTGGTTTCCAAATCGGATTTGATTGATGAAATAAAAAAATATAGAACAGGGGTCTTGGTCGCCATTGGTGCGGGGGACATAGGATTGGAAGTGTCCAAGATCAAAAAAGAACTGACCTATGCGAGTTAATTGGAATTACATAAAATTGGCATTCTTGTCCATTTCGCTGGTTGCCCTTTATGGTTTTGCCGATATGCGGAGCAAAAAGAGGGAGGTGAGTGATATGTCCATTAAGTTTCTGGGAGACAATAGTTTGTATCTCACGGAGGACGCAGTTAATAAATTGTTAATACAAAATTACGGACCTGTAAAAAATAGGGCCAAAGAACAGTTAGTTTTGAATACCATAGAGGAGGTAATTCTGTCCAACGATATGGTTAAAAGCGCCCAGGTCTATCTTACTGTGAACGGAGAACTTATCTCTAAGATTGTTCAGCGTAAACCCATTGGAAGAGTGGAGGGAATCTCTAAATTTTATTTGGATGATTTAGGGAAGCGCATGCCGCTTTCCAAACATCATTCGGCAAGGGTGCCTATAATCACAGGTGAGATTACAGGTAAAACCCTTGAAGATGCGTATGAGATATTGAACTATATCAACGAGGATGATTTTCTGCGGAAAAACGTCATCGGGATACATATTGAGGAAGAAGGAAAGTACCAGTTAAGGTTCCGAATGGAAAACTTTGTGGTGAATTTGGGAGGGGTGGACAATCTGAACGAGAAGTTCAAAAATTTTATGGCCTTTTATGTCAAGGCAACCAAGGACAATTCCTTGGAGAGTTATGCAATAGTGAGTTTGGAATATAGCAATCAAGTGGTTTGTACCAAAATTTAAGATATGGCACAGGGTAATTATTCAGTTGGTTTGGACATTGGAACCACCAAGATCGTAGCGATCATTGGAAGGGAAAATGAGTATGGTAAAATTGAGGTTTTGGGTTCGGGAAAAGCCAAAAGCTTAGGTGTGCACAGAGGTGTGGTCAACAATATTACACAGACCATTTCCTCCATTCAGCAGGCCGTGGAACAGGCGGAGGTCAACTCGGGTCTAAAGATTGGCTCCGTGGTGGCAGGTATCGCAGGACAACATATCCGTAGCCTACAACACAGTGATTATATCACCAGGCCAAATTCCGAAGAGGTCATCAACAATGATGATCTGGACAAGCTTTGCAACCAAGTATACAAATTGGTCATGCTTCCCGGTGAGGAGATCATCCACGTATTGCCACAGGAGTACAAAGTGGACGGCCAAGCCGAGATCAAAGAACCCAGGGGAATGTACGGTGGCCGATTGGAAGCCAATTTCCATGTGGTGGTGGGGCAGGTTTCCTCCATCAAAAATATTGGAAGATGTATTAAAAGCTCAGGATTGGAACTGGGCAATATTACCTTGGAACCCTTGGCATCTGCAGAAGCGGTTTTGAGCCAAGAGGAAAAAGAAGCCGGTGTGGCACTTCTCGATATAGGGGGTGGAACCACCGACCTTGCCATTTTTAAGGACGGCATCATTCGCCATACCTCCGTAATCCCATTTGGTGGAAACGTCATCACCGAGGATATCAAGGAAGGGTGCTCCATTATAGAAAAACAGGCCGAACTGCTTAAAATGAAGTTTGGTTCCGCATGGCCGGGGGAGAACAAGGACAATGAGATTGTTTCCATTCCCGGATTGCGCGGTCGTGAACCCAAGGAAATCACCCTAAAAAACCTCTCCAAGATCATTCATGCCCGAGTGGTGGAAATCATAGAGCAGGTGTATGTGGAGATCAAGAACTACGGGCACGAGGAACAAAAGAAAAAGCTGATTGCGGGCATCGTCCTTACCGGTGGGGGAAGCCAGTTGAAGCATTTGAAGCAATTGGTGGAATACATTACCGGAATGGACACCCGAATAGGATACCCCAACGAGCATTTGGCGGGCGATTCCGATGAAGAAGTGGCAAGTCCACTATATGCCACCGCAGTTGGACTGTTGATGAAGGCATTGGAAACCAAGACAATTCCTGTTGAGGGAGATATGGATGGGTTGGATGAGGAAGAAAAGGTCTTGGTAGGACAAGAACAAATGGCGGGCACCAATACGGTGTCGCACAAGGAACGAAAATCCATTTTTGACAAATGGTCCGAGAAGTTGAAGGATTTTTTGGACAACGCAGAATAATAACCCCATAAAGAAACACAACTGTCATGAGTAAGAACACTGAATTTGACAACATCGCTTTTGATTTGCCCAAGAACAAAAGCAACGTAATCAAGGTAATTGGAGTTGGTGGAGGAGGTAGCAATGCCATCAACCACATGTTCCAAGCAGGGATCAACGGAGTGGATTTTGTAATCTGCAATACCGATTCCCAAGCTTTGCAGAACAGTTCCGTTCCCAATAAAATTCAATTGGGGGTATCCCTTACCGAAGGACTGGGAGCTGGGGCCAACCCTGAAGTTGGGGAACAGGCCGCCTTGGAAAGTATGGAAGACATCAAAGGTATGCTGGAGCACACCACCAAAATGGCCTTTATCACTGCGGGTATGGGAGGTGGAACCGGTACAGGGGCCGCTCCTGTCATTGCCAAATTGGCCAAGGAAATGGATATTCTTACCGTGGGTATCGTTACCATTCCCTTCCAGTTTGAAGGGGCCATGCGAAACAAACAAGCGCAACTGGGGATTGAAAAACTGCGCTCCAATGTAGATTCGTTGATCGTGATCAACAACAACAAACTTCGTGAAGTTTACGGCAATCTTGGGTTTAAGGCCGGCTTCTCCAAAGCGGATGAGGTATTGGCCACTGCGGCAAGGGGTATCGCAGAGGTAATTACGCACCACTACACACAAAATATTGACCTTAGGGATGCCAAGACGGTGCTTTCCAACAGTGGAACCGCCATTATGGGTTCCGCAACGGCATCAGGCTCGGCAAGGGCAAGTGAGGCCATCATGAAAGCATTGGATTCCCCATTGCTGAACGATAACAAGATCAACGGGGCCAAAAATGTATTGCTGCTCATTGTTTCTGGCTCACAAGAAATCACCATTGATGAGATTGGGGAAATCAATGACCATATCCAGATTGAGGCCGGTCACGGAGCCAACATCATCATGGGGGTTGGTGAAGACGAAAATTTAGGAGAATCCATTGCTGTAACTGTTATTGCCACGGGATTTAACGTGGATCAGCAGGATGATATCGTGAACACGGAATCCAAAAAAGTATTCTACACTCTGGAAGACGAACAGACTGCACAACAAGAGTTGAGACCAGAGGCCACATCGGTACAGGAGGTTCCCGTTAAAAAGGCACCGGTTCAACCTGAACCTGAACCAGAGATTGTAAAGCACACTTTGGAGGTGGAAGAAGAAGAGGTGAAGCCCAAGATCCAAGAGATGGACCTTATCCCGACTACAAACTATATCCGAAACTTCAATGTATTCTATGATGAAGTCGTTCCTGAAAACGTGGATGATGATTTTATCATCATTGAAGCCAAGAATATCATCAACGAAATAGAAGTAGTGGACCCAGAAGTGGTTTCACCTAAAAACAAGGAAAATGAAGATCAGTTTGCCTTGAGTTTTGATATGCCCCTCAACAATACCTTTGAAGAGGAAGAAGATGAAAAGGAGCACACCATTACCTTTAATTTGGATGACGATGTCAAAGACATTGATGTAAACCACTACGTAGAGGTAAAACCTGTTCTGGAATATAAGAACCAAGGTGAGACCCGATACAATTTGGAAGAATACATGGAGTTGGAAACCAAGTTGACAGGGGCAAAATCAAAGGCTGAGACCCATGAGCCTAAATTGGTCGAAAACGAACTTGTTTTTGAAAAGAAGACCGTAAAGGTTGAAGCCAAGGCGGAAGAAGAGAGTACCGCCAGTATGGACCCCTTTAACAGTTCCATAAGCGATATTTTAAAAGATAGGGCCGACGAGCGCAGGAGAAAGCTGAAAAATTTCAACTATAAATTCCAGAACAACCGGAACAGTATTGATGATATAGAAAAGCAGCCTGCCTATAAAAGACAAGGAGTGGACCTGAACGATGTTCCCAAGGAACAAAAGGTATCCAGGACCACATTGGGTGAGGATAGCAATGACGATTTGCAATTGCGTTCCAACAACTCATTTTTACACGATAATGTTGATTAGTAGTGTTTAAAATCGATATCCATTTTTAATGGAAATCATGAACCCGGAAGTTAATAGACTTTCGGGTTTATTTTTTATCTTCGCAGCCCAAAATAAGTTCAAATGGATTTGCAAGAAAAGGTGATGACAGAAATGAAGGCTGCAATGAAGGCCAAGGACACTGTTGCCCTGGAATCATTGCGAGCCATTAAATCGGCAATTTTATTGGCGAAAACCGATAAAGGAGCTGGTTCCGAGCTTTCCGAGGAGGAAGAAGTGAAGTTGGTCCAGAAGCTGGTAAAGCAGCGTAAGGACAGTGCTGCCATTTTTCAGGAGCAAGGCCGTGAAGATTTGGCTGGACCCGAATTGGCACAGGTAGCCATTATTGAAAAGTTCTTGCCGGAACAACTTACGGAAGAGGAAATAGAAAAAGTGGTGGTACAGACCATTGATTCCATTGGTGCTTCGGGAATGCAGGATATGGGCAAGGTTATGGGCATCGTTTCCAAGGAATTGGCCGGTCAGGCAGACGGAAAGACCATTTCAAACATTGTAAAGGCAAAATTAAGTTCATAAGTATCAAGGCCGCGTAGTTCAACTGGATAGAATATCAGATTTCGGCTCTGAGGGTTGGGGGTTCGAATCCTCCCGCGGTCACTACAACAAAAAAGCCACGCTATAAGCGTGGCTTTTTTGTTTTTGGAACTTTTTTCTGCTGTCTCGCCAGTATTGATGGCTACACATGCTTCAATTAAGAAGGAAAAAGCAAAAAAAGTATTCGGATTGCTTGAAATTTTGGTAGAAAACTGAAAGTACGTTACCTATTTTTAGTTCATGCGAACCGTTCCCAGATTATTTGGTATGCTAAAATAAAACTGCTGCTTTATTCTGGTTCTGTGGTTTTTATGTGTCTAACTAAAAAAAAGAGATGGCCTTTCAAAAAAATAAAAGAATCAGTGCTGTAGTGTTTCTTATGGCACTGATGGGTTTAGTGGTGTCGTGCAATTCAAAGGATTTTGAATTATCAACCAAAACATTGTCCATTTCCTTGGATAATCAAGGAAGATTGACTTCCATTCAAGATAAAAGGGATGGCACGGAATACTTGGCCATGAACCAAGAAGCACCATTACTGTCCATTCAAAATCCGAAAGACAGTATTGCCCAGTACCCCCGGTCTGCAGATATGGATTCCCAAGCCCAAACCATAGGTTTGTCTTTTGACAATGGTGCAAGGATAGAAGTGGCCTACGCGGAGAAAGAAGGGTACCTCTCTTTTGAGGTAGTTTCGGCCCAGCCCATAGAAAAAGTTCCTGCCATAGTTTGGGGCAGTTACCCAGTTTCTATTGAAGGCATTGTGGGAGAAGTGGTTGGTGTGGCACGAAATGAAGATTTTGCCATAGGATTGCAAGCACTGAACCTTAAAACCACTGGAGGGGAATTGACAAACGATGAGGGTGGTGTTGAAAACCGTAAAGGAGCTGCGACCAAAACAGATTTCGGATGTACACTCAACGCCTTTTCAATAGATAGATCTATAGGGCGTACGGCCGATGTTTGGGACAAGCATTATGGGGATATGCCCGTAGAGCCCATTGAAGGTGAAACGGTAGTGGGGTCTAAAATTGCTGTTTTTGGCTGTGCCCCGGAGAATGTACTGGAAACCATAGGTGGGATTGAAGTGCAAGAAGGCCTGCCACACCCCATGGTTGATGGACAATGGATCAAGACCCATCCGGAACGGAGCAAAGCCTATCTGATCACCACTTTTACCGAAGAGAATTTCGATGAGATGTTGGCGTATACCCAAAAGGCGGGTATGAATGCCATTTATCATGCACACCCTTTTGAGAATTGGGGAGCTTTTGACCTGATTCCCGATCAGTTTCCCAATGGCAGGGCAGGTATGAAGGCTTTAGTGGAAAAGGCCAATGCACAGGGAATACGGGTTGGCGCCCATACCTTGACAACGTTTATTACCCCGAATGACCCGTTCGTGACACCTGTGCCCAACGAGGGCCTTGTTTTCACAGGTCAGGGAACACTGTCCGGGAATATTGATGCCACTACCACGGAAATACCTGTGAGCACCGATCAGTTTTTCAACAATGAGCAGTACAACTGGATGCATACCATAAAGATTGGGGATGAACTTGTTCGGTATCGGTCCGTAAGTAAGGAAGCGCCCTACAGGTTATTGGATTGTGAGCGAGGTGCCTTTGGTACCATCGCCTCAAATCATGAAAAAGGAGATGTTGTTGGGAAGTTGTTGGACCATGCCTACAAGGTGTTTTTTCCTGATTTTGATCTCCAAAAGGAAATGGCAGGGAATATGGTCGATTTCTTTAATGAAACGGGCATCACACAAATGGACTTTGATGGTCATGAGGGGGCCTTGGCCACCGGGCAAGGCACATACAGCATGGACGATTTTGCAAAACGGGTGTTTGAGGGAACCGAGAAAAATCTGGTAAACGGATCTAGTCGAACCACGCATTACTATTGGCATATCAATCACTATATCAATTGGGGAGAACCTTGGTATGGCGGATTTAGACAGAGTCAATCGGAATACCGCTTTAACAACCAGCCCTTTTTGGAAGCCAATTACCTGCCCAATATGTTAGGCTGGTTTTCATTGAAACCCTACACCACTATTGCAGATATAGAATGGATGTTGGCCAGAGGGGCTGCGTACAATGCAGGTTTTGCGTTTTCGGCCAATCCGGATGCTTTGCGGGACAACCCCCATACATCCGTTATTCTGGATTTGATCAGGATATGGGAAAAAGCGAGGCTTAGTGGAGCTTTTTCGGATAAACAAAAATTACAATTGAAGGATTTAAGCAAAGAGTTTCATTTGGAAGAAACCATTCGGGATAAGGAATGGAAGCTGATGATGTTCCAAGACTACGATTTTGTTTTCGAAAAAGTTGAAGTTCAACCTGGACAACCTACCTATGCGGAATGGAGTTTTAGCAACGACCATACAGAGGAACAACCTTTTAGGGCAATTCTTCATTTGGATGCCGAAAATGGCGGTGCAGTGGACAATATCAACATAGAAGTAAGCAACTATTCAAAAATCAATATCCCTGAAACAGTACGGTCTGGTGAAGAACTGGTCATAGATAATGGCCTACTGACCATTTCCGATAGTAAGGGCCAAATCTTGAAACAACGTCAGCTGAACAACCTACCCAATTTGGGGCAAGGCAATCACCAAATACAATTTGATTGCGCCGTGGTGAGCGGAAATCCCAAGGTTGAGGTGAAGATAAGGCTTGATGGGAAAGAGGAAATCGTTAAGGCAAAGCAGTGACAATCTTAATGGGTATTTGGAGCCTACCCCCAGAAAGGTATTTTTGACTATATTTCGTAGGATATATAACCTCACTTAAAACGAAATATGAAGAGACGGAATTTTTTGTCCTCGGTTTCTGCCGGAACTAGCGGGATATTGCTGGCAGGACCTATGGTTTCCAATGCAAAATCACCCCAGAAAGGTTATGCTTTTACAACTACTGCGAAGGAATTAAAGGCCGATGTGGTTATTGCCGGGGGCGGATTAGGGGGCTTTGCAGCCGCTTTGGCAGCTTGTAGAAACGGGCTCAAGGTCATTTTAACCGAAGAGACCGATTGGATAGGTGGTCAAGTATCCCAGCAAGGAGTGCCCCCGGACGAACATAATTGGATAGAAACACACGGAGCTCCTGCCTCTTATCGTGAATACCGAAATCGAATTAGGGAGTATTATAAACGGAATTATCCACTTACGGCCGATGCTAAAAGTCGTTCCCATCTGAATCCTGGGGATGGTTCGGTTTCCCGAATTTGTCATGAACCTAGGGTAACCGTGGAGGTTTTGACAGAAATGTTGCTTCCTTTCATCAGTTCCGGAAAATTGACCCTGCTGACCGAACACAAGATTGAGGCGGCCGATGTCACTGGGGATGAGGTACGATCCATTCAGGCTAAGAATCTGAAAAATGGAAATGCTTTGGTTCTTCATGCCCCTTATTTTATTGATGCCACCGAATGTGGTGACTTGCTTCCGCTCACGGGTACCGAGTATGTTACCGGAACGGAGTCTAAAAGTCAGACTGGGGAATTACACGCTCCAGAAGTGGCCAATCCCAAAAACAATCAGGCATTTACCTTGTGCTTTGCAATGGATTACCAACCCGGGGTCAACAATATTATCGATCGGCCAAAGGATTATGATTTTTGGAGCAACTATGTTCCTCAAATGGATACGCCTTGGGCCGGGAAATTACTGGAGTTGAACTATTCCGATCCCCGGACGTTGAAACCCAAAAACCTAGGGTTCCACCCCGAAGGGAAGAAAACAGGGGAAATGCTCAACCTTTGGTTGTACCGCAGGCTCATCAACAAGGCCAATTTTGTATCTGGTACATATGATGGGGACATCACGGTGGTCAATTGGCCGCAAAACGATTATTTTTTGGGTAATCTAATCGATGTCAGCGAGGAAGAATTCCAAAAACATGTGGAAGGTGCCCGCCAACTGAACCTTTCTTTGTTTTACTGGTTGCAAACCGAGGCGCCACGACCTGATGGCGGACAAGGATGGCCGGGCTTACGGCTCCGAGGGGATGTCATGGGTACCGAAGACGGCATGGCCAAATATCCCTACATCCGAGAAGCCAGAAGAGTCAAAGCTGAGTTTACCGTATTGGAGGAGCATGTTGGTGCTGAGAACCGCCGTATGGTGGCGGGGGATGAAGCGGGAAAAACCTCCGCGGATTTTTACGATAGCGTAGGGACCGGATACTACCATATTGATTTGCATCCCAGCAATCAGGGAGTCAATTATGTGGATTTTGGATCGTTGCCGTTCCAGATTCCTCTGGGCGCCTTGCTTCCCCAACGAATGAACAATTTGCTTCCGGCCAATAAAAATATTGGTACCACCCATATTACCAATGGCTGTTTTCGACTGCATCCTGTGGAGTGGAGTATTGGAGAGGCAGTTGGGATGTTGGTGGCTTTTGCCCAACGGAAAAATGTACCTCCTCGAGTGGTTCGGGAACAGAAAAATCTACTTGCAGAATTCCAGGATTGGATCAGGACCCAAGGTCTTGAAACCCATTGGCCCGAGAGTTGATGGGAACGGTCATCCGTTCTTACGGGTGGATGCCCACTCGATAATAGGTGCCCTCATGGGCCAGTTCAAAGGCATCATCCAATTGATGTAGTGGAAATTCAGCGCCCACCAATTCCCCAAAAGGGTATTTTTTGTGGTTCTTGGATAAAAAATCAATGGCAAAACGCAAATCATCATGGGCGTAGTTGTGCAACCCTTTCAAGGTTAAAAGTTTTCGCACCATATGTTCTGCATTGATGGCCAAGTCCCGTTGGGTATACACTGCACCGACCATGACACAAATCCCACCAATATTCAAAACCTCCATACTTTTTTCAATTGCGGAGGGAACACCACTGGTCTCGATGACCACATCAATTCCTCCTTCTTTTGCCACAATGTCCAACACTTCGGAGGCCGTCAAGACAGCGTCCAACCCCATGGAAACCCCAAATTTTTTACTATAGGTGAGCCTTGATTCATCCACATCCATGCTGAAAACAGTATTTGCCCCCAACTCCTTGGCCATGGCACAGGCTGAAAGCCCCAACATACCTACGCCGTTTACCAGAACATTTTTTCCATTTAAATCACCCGCCAAGCGTATGGCTCCGGCCATGGTGGCATGGGTGCAGTTCAAGGGGGCGGCTTCCTTTTGACTAAGGTTTGACGGCAATTTAAAAAGGGTTGACCCATGCCTTAAATGACAATGGGTGGCAAAACCGCCATTCAATGGGTTCTGACCATTCATGGGTTCGTGTCCGTACTTAAAAAGGTCACCGGACTTTTGCGGAATACCTTTTTTGGCCATAGGGTCGCTTTTGTCGTGGGCATAAACCGACCAAGTGACCCGATCCCCAATCTGAAGAGAGTGGCCATGGTAATCATGGATACCTTCAACAGGTACCTTTACAATGGTCCCCATGATCTCATGCCCCAAGATACTATGGCAAGCGCCCCCTCTTTTTCCGTAAAAGGTGTGTAGGTCGCTAGTGCATATGGTGGTGTAATCGATTTGGATCAGGGCTTCATCGGTGTTGAGTTCCGGCAACTCCATTTGAACTTGGGAAAATGGTTGTCCGACCGCTTCAAAGACCATTGCTCTTGCTTGTGGGTTTTGCATGATAGGATTTGATTAAAGTTCTGTGATAAAATAAACGACCAATAGAATAGCTTCCGATTCCAAGTTGTTCTTGGGTACGTGGGGCAGGCGTCCATCAAAGTATAACGAGTCACCCTCCCTTAAGTGGAATGTTTTGTTGTCCAAAACGTAATTGATATCCCCTTTCACCAAAAAGATATATTCAAAACCGTCCGTGGTCAACAGTTCCCGTTCAGCATCTTGGCTAAGGGTCAGCAATGAGACTTCCAACGAAATACCGCTCAAGCTTTGGGTTAAGATGTTCTCATACCGAAAACCCACTGATTCCTCTTTGGTGATTTCGGTATAGTCTTCCCTTTTGTGGAATATGTAGCCTGGAAAATCAGTGTTCATGGACATGTCCTCAAAAAAAGCGTTGAGGTCTACTTCCAAAGTCTTCAATACACGGAGTAGAGTAGGAAAGGTTGGGTATACCCTGCCATTCTCTATTTTGGACAACATGGCCATGCTTATTCCAGATTTTTCCGATAATTCCCCGAGCTTCCACCCCCTGCCCATTCGTAGGTTACGAATCTTTGAGCCCATGTGCTTTAAAATGTGTTTGCTCTCGTCCACTTGCTAAAATTTTTATCAAAGGTAAACTGAAATATTTTCTTTAGAAGAAATAAAATTCATCATAAAGAAAAATTAATGGTTGTTTTACATTTACTTCACAGATAAGAGACCATCGAAACCTACTTTTGATACATCCTATTTCGTAAACCTTAAAGATTGGAAAAGTACCATGGCAACACGGATGATCAATAAAAAATGGTTGCATACCTCTTGGTTGATGGTAGCGGGTTTTCTGTGCTACACGGGAATGTATGCCGTAAGAAAGTCCTTTTTGGCCGGGCAGTATGTGGATTTGGCCTTGGGTTTTAAGGCCGATCCCAAGACCGTATTGGTCATTAGCCAGGTGTTGGGGTATATGCTTTCCAAGTTTATTGGCATCAAGATGATTTCGGAGATGGAGTCCTCAAAACGGGTACAATGGTTGATTGGCCTAGTGAGTTTTGGATTGGCAATGCTGTTGGTCTTTGCCGTGCTGCCCCCACAATTAAAGATTATTGCACTTTTCTTGAACGGTCTTCCCTTGGGAATGGTCTTCGGAGTGGTTTTGTCCTATTTGGAAGGGCGAAAGAATACCGAATTGCTTGCCGCGGCCTTGAGTGCCACTTTTATTTTTTCGACCGGTTTGGTGAAAACCGTAGGGGTAATTTTGATCCAGGAATATGGAATTGATGAATACGTTATGCCCTTTGCCACCGGCTTACTGTTCTTTCCCATTTTTTTGCTGTCCGTTTGGATGCTCAATCGTTCCAAAAAGCCTAGTAGTGAAGATATGGCGGAGCGAACGGAGCGTATGCCCATGGATGCGCAAAAACGCAAAACCTTTTTAAAGCAGAACGGTCTTGGGTATTTGGGGCTTGTGTTGATTTATATATTTCTGACCATCATCAGGGATTTTAGGGACAATTTTGTAGTGGAGTTTTGGTCCGAGCTCGGTTATGCCCAAGAGCCGGAGCTCATTACCCTTACCGAAATCCCAGTGGCCTTGGTGGTATTGGTATTGGCCGCATTGGGCATTCTTATCCGTAACAATCAACGGGCCTTTAACATGGGTATGTGGCTTACCCTGGCTGGGACGGCCACCTTGTTATTGTCCACTTTTTTGTTTCAGGAATCCTTTATTTCTCCCATTGCTTGGATGATAAGTACCGGTATGGGGGTGTATTTGCCCTATATCCTGTTCCATTGTCTCTTGTTTGAAAGGTTGATTGCTTTGCTTCACTATCGGGGGAATGTCGGCTTTTTGTTCTATACGGCGGATGCTTTGGGGTACTTGTGCAGTGTGGGTGTCCTATTTTTAAAGGAGATTATGGATTACAAGGGAACTTGGACAGGGTTCTTCGTCTCCTTGAATTTCATTTCTGGGTTATCCATAGCTTTCTTGGTGCTGGTCACTATTTTTTATTTCAGACGAAGGGTGTCTCAAAGTAGAAGTGTGGCCTAAGTCATGCATGGGAAACAGATGTTGAATTATTTTGATTTATATTTCATTTAATAACAGTTAAATAGTCTAGAGTGTTGAAGAGAGAAAAGATTATGGAGAAACCGATAAAGGGTATTACCCGTAGAGATTTTGTGAAAAGCACGGCCTTATCTTGCCTGGCTTTTTCGTTGCCAAACATGGCATGTTCAACTTTCAAGGGCTCGGCTCCTGTCAAAATCGGGTTAATTGCGGATTTACACCAGGACATCATGCACGATGGGGTACAACGTATGCAGGCCTTCGTGGAGCAAGTAAAGGTGCAACAACCCCATGCCATCATGCAGTTGGGGGATTTTGCCTATCCCGGGGAAAAGAACAAAGAGGTGATCCAACTTTTTAACAATGCCCACGAGCAAGCACTCCATGTTATCGGCAACCACGATACCGATGCGGGATATACCACGGACCAATGTCTTTCTTACTGGGGCATGCCGGCACGCTACTATGCCAAAGAGGTGGAAGGCATCCATTTCATTGTTTTGGATGGTAATGAGAAAGGGTCGCCCACGCATCAGGGAGGGTACGCATCCTATGTGGGCAAGGAGCAGCAGTCTTGGTTGGTAGACCAGTTGAAAACCATTGAAGGTCCCATAATCATAGTTTCCCATCAACCTTTATTGGGGCCATTGGCTGTGGATAATGCCGAGGAAATTCAAAGTATTCTTTCTGCGGCAAAAGGGAAGATTTTATTTGCCATCAATGGGCATACCCATATTGATATGCTTTTGGAAAAGGACGGGATACCCTATCTCCATCTTAACTCTGCTTCCTATTTGTGGGTAGGTGGGGATTATCAGCACCAAAGTTACTCTGAAAAAATCCATGAAGACCATCCATGGATTTCCTATACCTGTCCCTATAAGGACTCGTTGTTTGCGTTTATGACCATAGACCCCGAGACACGAACCGTAACGCTTACCGGAAAGAAAAGCGAATGGCAGGGAGAGTCACCTGCCGAATTGGGGGTTGACAATTATCCTACCCTTACCATTGGGGATGAGATTGTACCAAGCATTTCCAATAGGAAAATCCTAAAATCAAAAGGATAGCGAAGGATGTTGTCCCTACTTATACGTTTGTTATTTCGAATGGTGTTGCAGGTTTTTTACTAAAAATTCCGATAAAATTTTCCAATTTTCATGAGATTGCGTAGTTTTAAAGAAAAGATTAAATAAGTATTTTTCTTTTGAATACCTTTTTTTGAATAAGAAAACTTGCGAAATCTTTCTAAATTTTTAAAACTAGACGTAGATGATTCATAGAGTAGTGTATGGCCTGATGGCCGTGATCATGATGGCCTGTGGCGAAAAATCAACAACCTTGGGTGAGTTTCATATTTTACCTTCGCCGGATTCCTTCGAGATCTCAGGAGTCAGCAAGATTGAACCCCAGGATATCCAAACCTATGGGCATTCTTTTGAAACGGAATTCCAAATGAGTGGGGGCTTTAATTTGGCGGAACAAATGGATGATGCAGATGTTGCCATCACCATTGATGAAAATCTGGAGACCAACGCTGAAGGGTATTCCTTGGTCATTGGGGAGGAAACCATTCAAATTATTGGCAAGGATCAGGCGGGTGCTTTTTATGGCATGAAGACATTGGAACAACTGATTCAGGATGCCAAAGATCAAAATGTCAACTTACCTATTTGTAAAATCATTGATGCGCCCAAGTTGGCCTATAGACCCATCCATTTGGATGTAAAACACCATTTGGATACCTATGATTACTACCTTAAGCTGATCAATGAACTTGCCGACTATAAAATCAATGCCATCATTATTGAGATAGAGGATAAGCTTAAATATACCAGAAGGCCTACAGTGGCATCCGAAGATGCCTTGACAAAGGAACAATGGAAGGAAATCAGTACATATGCCCTAAAGCGCAACATCAGGATCAGTCCATTGGTGCAAGGGTTGGGCCACGCATCTTTTGTTTTGAAGCATAAAGCCTTTGAACATTTGAGGGACGATCCTAAAAGTGACTGGGCCTTCAATCCCTTATTGGATGAAACCTATGAGGTACAGTTTGATTTGTACCGAGATGCCTTGGAAGCTTTTCCGCATGGTAGATACCTGCACTTGGGAGGGGATGAGGTACATACCACCGGTGGCAATAGCGGTAGGTCGAGTTTGGATCTGCAATTGGAGTGGTTGGACAAGGTTTCCCAATTTGCTGAGGAACATGGCCGCATCCCGATTATGTGGGATGATATGCTATTCAAGGAGGTAGGGGTGTATAGAACCATGCACTACGATGAGTATACCAAGGAACAGGTGGACAGTCTTTGGGCCGTCAAAGAAACCGATTTGAACCAGTTTTTGGACGATTTTCCGAGAAACACCATCTACATGAGATGGAACTATAGATCACCACAGATTTACGGCAACAAAAGGGCCATGAAATGGTTTGAAGACCATGGACTAAAAGCCATAGGTGCCACGGCAGGCCAAACCCGATGGGTTTTAATGCCACAGAATGAGAGTAATATTGAGAACATTCGCAGTTTTGCCCTAAGTTCCATTGACAACGGGTTGAATGGCTTGTTATTGACCTTGTGGGATGATGATTCTCCCCATTTTGAATTGTACAAAAGAAGCATCTTGGCCTTTGCCGAATATGCATGGGCTGGGGACAAACGCTCAAAAGAGGAGTTTAAGGATGTTTTTCGGTTTCGATATTTTGGTGATACGGCCATGGATGGGAAGTTTGCCTTTATCGATGCATTGGAGGACCCGGTTGCCAAATGGAAAAACATTCTCCTGAAAGGAAATCAACGCAATTATTTAAAGACCATGAAGTCTCCCTTGGAAAAGGGAATGATGGACTTGCCGGATGTAAACAACCCTGGTAAATGGACCGAGGCCAATTTGGAAAGAATAGCCCATGCAAAAGAAATCTCTGCCACGGGAGAACAGGTGTTGGGTATTATAGATTCACTCTCCCAAGTTGCGGACAGGAACACCTATGCGTTGGAGGTGTACAAAGAAGTGGCCGGTTTGGTCGTTTTCTCAGCAGATCTTGTTGTGGAATTGGCAAAAGTGGACGCATTGCCGTCTGTTGAAGAAAGGAAAAAGGGCTTACAGGAAATTCTTGCGCAAAAAGAAGCTTTCACGGAACTGCGCAAGGGTTTTGAAGAAGTGTATTCCAAAACCCGGATATTGCAGAAACCCAAAGACTATATTTTGGATCAGGACCACCATGTGCACTTGGCCAATCAATCCTTGAATTTTGATTGGCAGTTTTTGGCGGAAATGAAATTTTTTGAAAAGCTGGAAGGTGCGACCCAGTCCTTTGACTGACAGTAAATTTATGCGTATAGGATATTGATGTATTATATGTGTTGATTTGGTGGCTTTGGGGTCATGGAGATATATCTTGTTAAGGAATACCCTAAAAATTAAAGTTTAATTAATACTGCATTTAAGTATTCTAAGTAGTATTGTACCACATCACTCAACTATATGGATACCTCCGATGCCCATCTATTATTATTGTCCCAACAAGACAATGGACTTGCCTTTCGGCAACTCTACGATAGGCATTGGAAGAGGCTTTATCTTTTTTCCCTTAAGCTGTTAAAAGACGAAACTGAAGCCAAAGATGTGGTCCAGGAAGTATTTTTTACACTATGGTCCAAAAGAAAGGAACTCGAGATAAATAATATCAAAGCATACCTGTTTGCCACCACCAAATATAGATGTCTGGAGTCTTTAAGGCGAAAAAGGTTGGACACTACCTTTTTGGATAAGGCCCACTTTTTTTTAGGGGAAAACAATGTGGAAAAGGAGATACACTTCAAGGAAACCCAAAATATCTTGGCAAAGCGTATCGATTTATTGCCCTCGAAGACCCGGCAAATCTTTAAAATGAGCAGGTACGATGAACTCACAAACAAGGAGATTGCTTATAAATTGAACATTTCCACAAAAACGGTAGAGTATCATATTACCCAGTCCATCAAGCAGTTAAGGGGTTCTGTGTTGGTATCCTGAATCTTTTTTTAAAAAAAAATCGATTTTCTTTTTAGGGTTCTGTTTCATTTTTCCCTCTTATAAGGTAGAGGCCACAACAAAGAATGAACGAAAAAGAAATCAAACACCTTATCAATAAATATTTGGAGGGTAGCTGTACCCAACAAGAAAAAGAACTTTTGGACAAGATTCTTGACTCTTATGATGATCAAGAAGAAGACGGGATTTATTTTGATGGGGAAAAGAACATCAAGGAAGAAATATACTCGGGCTTCGCGGAAAAAGCAGGAATAGCCCCAGAAACCAAAAAAACTCCCAAGCCCTTTTACAACTACGCGGTCAAGATTGCAGCTTCACTGCTTATATTGGTTGGTTTGGGTTCTGCCGTCTATTTGGAGTCCAAGACACAGCCTGAACAAGAATTGGCACAGTCTATTATTACCAAAACCACTGAATGGGGGCAAAGGAGTGATATTGTGCTGAGCGATGGCACCCAGATAACCCTGAACGCTGGTAGCAGTATTGAGTTTCCAGAAAGTTTTGAAGGAACTACGGTAAGGCAAGTGACCTTGAATGGGGAAGCCTTTTTTGAAGTGGCCAAAAATCCGAACAAGCCTTTTCTCATCACAACCGAAGGTGTCACCACCAAAGTATTGGGAACTTCGTTCAATGTAAATTCATATGCCTTCAATGACCATATTTCCGTTACCGTGAAAACCGGAAAGGTACAGGTGCAATCCACTTCAAAAAACGGTCATGTGAACACCGTATATCTCTTGCCCAATGAAAAGGCCGAGTACAGCAGGGAGAATGATATGATCACAAAATCAAAACTGGACAACGATAATTATTTGGACTGGAAAAACGGTATCATTCGCTTTAATGACATTACGTTTTTGGAAGCTTCAAAGATGCTGTCCAGATGGTATGGCATCCATATTGGTTTTGAAAACAGTAAACTGAAAAATTGCCATGTCACGGCACGGTATGAAAATGCCAAACTACAAGTGGTCCTTGAAAGTATCAAGTATGCCACCAAGGGTATGGATTACGAATTTATAGATCAAGAAAATATCCTTTTTAAGGGTTTTTGTAAGAACTAAACTAAATGAAAATAAAAAGAAACAAGCCTATGATATAAGACCCCTAGAACAAAAAAGCAGTCTGCGACACTTTGGCGAGGATCAACAGACTGCGGCCATTTAACGATTAAAAAATAACCATTAAACATTTTGTGAAGTTATGAATTCACTAACGATAAAACAATTTATAGCGTTGACAATGAAAATTTCTTTCCTTATTGTGATTGTTGCGCTTCTGAACCCAATTTTTGCATCAACGGTAAAAGCGCAAAAGTTGGACCAGGTTTCGGTCGATATATCGGTCAAAAATGCCTCAATTGAGGAGATTCTCAGTAATATAGAAGAGCAGACTACTTTCAATTTTGTATACGGACGTGGTATTTCCAGATTAAGGAACAAGTACAGTCTTAAATATCAGAATGTTTCCCTGAGGTCCCTTTTGGAGTTGTTGGCCAAGGATGCTGGATTGGCTTTTAGGCGTATAGATGAGAATATTTCAATTGATAGAAGACCCAATGCCCCACAAAAAGTGGTTGAAGTGGCCTTTCAAGAGGTTACGGGCACGGTCATAGATGAAAATGGAGATCCCCTTCCAGGTGCATCGGTGGTTGAAAAGGGAACTATGAATGGAACGGCTACAGACTTTGATGGCCATTTCACATTGGAAGTGGGTCCAGAAGCTATTTTGGAAGTCTCCTACATTGGCTATACCACCGAGCAAGTATTGGTAGCCGGGCAAAGTGGACTTATTGTGCAGTTGCAATTGGCCTCCTCGGCATTACAAGAGGTGGTGCTGATCGGTTACGGACAACAGGCACGCGCCAAAGTGGTAGGTTCTGTTTCGGAAATCAAGAACGAAGAGCTAGAAAATGTCACCGCCGCCACTGTGGACCAGCAATTGGCAGGAAAGCTTTCAGGAGTAATCGTTAACCAGTCCAATGCGCAACCAGGTGCGGATTCCCAAATCATTATTAGGGGTACAGGTACCCTTACGGCTGGGACAAACCCCTTGATCGTAGTAGATGGTTTTCCTTTGACAGAGGGCAGTGCCCTCAGCTCCGTGAATCCGAATGATATTGCAGAGATCAACATTCTTAAAGACGCCGCTTCTGCCGCCATTTATGGTTCAAGGGCTGCCAATGGGGTTATTTTGATCACGACCAAGGCAGGTTCTTTTTCCGCGAACCAAAAACCGGTGATTACCTTGGAAACCTATGGGGGTGTTCAGCAACAAAGTTCAGGGGTAGAGTTGGTGGATGGCTATCAATTTGCCCAGTTTTTGACGGAGGCCCGTAACTGGGGCTATGTGTCAAAAGACTCAGCCAATCGAAGTGAATCCGACCCCAATGCGGTTCGGGTGACCAAGCTTATCAATGGAAAACAGATAGATGGACGGGAACTGTTCTTGCCGGAACTTCTGCCATACCTTAATGGCAAATCTGGTCTCATCAATACGGATTGGGTGGATGAAGGATTTAGGACCGCTCCCATTTCCAACTATGCCCTTTCTGTTTCAGGAGGAAATGAAAAAACCAAATATTACACTTCCCTAGGTTATTTCGATCAAGAAGGGGTGGTTATCGGTACCGACTTTAAGCGCTATTCTGCTTCCGTCAACTTGGAAAGCAAGATAAATGACAAGATTAAGTTTGGGATTAATCTTAAACCATCCTACTCCATTGAAAACTCCGTGGATCAAGGGAGCCGTAGCAACGGTGTTTTGGGTCTGATTCCTTTGAATTTTCCATTTTATAGCCCTTACAAGGAAGATGGAAGTATAAATATCAGTGAACAATTGGTGAACGAACAACATGAAATAGAGGGAGTTCGTATCAATGGCACACCGGTTGAAAATCTTGTGGCGACATCGACCTTGGTGACGGACAAGAAACAACGTTTTAGAACTTTTGGAAACTTGTTCATGGATGCCAAAATCCTTGAAGGGTTGACATATCGATTGTCTTTGGGAGGGGATTACGATACCTATGTCAGGGACTATTACTATCCCATTGGAGTGGGATCGTACCGAACCCCGGCACCGAGGGCCGATGCCAATGCCGACCAGTATAAGCAGAACAAAGTCAATTATCTCATTGAAAATACCCTGACCTATGACAGAGATTTTGGCAAGCACCATTTTAACCTCTTGGGAGGGTATACTTTTCAAAAGGAAAGAACGGATTATACAAGGGTCACAGGAACAGGTTTTGCCGATGATAATATTCAGAATATCGCTGGGGCCAGCGCCTATACAGCATCGGCCAGTATAGGAATATGGACCTTGGAATCGTATTTGGCCCGTTTGCAGTACGATTTTGATTCGAAATACCTCTTTTCCGCGGCTATCCGACGTGATGGTTCTTCCAGATTTGGTGTCAACAACAGATGGGGTAATTTCCCATCCGTTTCAGGGGGCTGGGTATTCAGTAGGGAGAATTTCTTCCCAAGCAACGATATCGTAAGTTTTGGAAAGCTCTCGGCTAGCTGGGGACAGACCGGGAACAATCAGATTGGGACCTATGGTTCCAAAGCGTTGGTCACCGACTCCAATTATGTGTTCGATAGTGGAATTGCCCCAGGGTATATTACCACTTCAGCACCCAATCCAGATTTGGGATGGGAAGTGGCCTCATCCTTGAACATTGGGTTGGATTTGGGTCTCTTCAACAATAAGTTGAACCTTAATATGGCCTATTACAAGACCAATACCAAAGATCTCTTGTTGGATGTTCCTGTTCCGCAACAAACCGGATACGATAATGTTCTGGCCAATATTGGGGAAATGGAAAACAAAGGCTGGGAATTCCAAGTCTTTGGTAATGGCTTTGCCATTGGCGAAGTAGGGGTTGGATTCAATGCCAATTTTACTTCTTATGAAAACAAAGTATTGGCCTTGGGCCCTGGTCAGGATAGGATTGCCACAGGTAGGGATCAATTATTTGTGACCCAGATTGGCCATCCCATTGCGGAAATCTATGGTTACAAGGTCGATGGGGTTTTTAAAACACAGGAAGAGATCGATAGCTATCCCCACTTGGATGGAACCCTTACCGGGGATCTTAGAGCGGTGGATGTGAATGGCGATGGTACCATCAATGATGATGATAAAGTGGCAAAGGGCACTTTTGCTCCAGATTTCACCTATGGCTTTGGGGCAAACCTGGATTACAAGGGATTCACCCTAAGTTTCAACTTTGTGGGGGTCGAGGGTAGAACTTTGTTGGATGGTGACCTAAGCTCATTGACCGAGGCAGGGGAAGGTTTTGCCTTACCTACCACCTATTACTTCAACAATAGATACCATCCAGAGAACAACCCTGATGGATTTTTAGGACAGCCCAATTTTGGAAACTTTTCAAATTCCAGAAAGATTTTAAGAAGCTCCGTGACCGTGGAAGACGGTAATGGCGATTATCTAAGGTTCAGGGATTTGCGCGTAGGGTATAGCTTCCAGAAAAATTTCTTGGACAAGATCAAGCTGTCAAGCCTGCAGGTCTACCTCTCCGGGAACAATTTATTCACTTCCACAAAGTGGAGGGGCTGGAACCCAGACGGTACTTCAAGTGATATCCTTACATCGGGATACAATACCGGTGGTAATTATCCTATAGCCAAAACCTATACGGTAGGCTTAAAAATATCTTACTAAAAAAATCAAAGCTAGTACAATGAAAAAGTTTTCATATCTATTGATCGCTGTTTTGGCCATGGTCACAACGGCGTGCGAAAAAGAGCTTATACAAAATCCTAGGACCACCAAGGTTGCGGATAATTTTTATACCAATGAGGCCGAGTTGGAAGAGGCTGTGAATGCGGTTTTTGCAACCTTACAGTTTACCGGGGTGTACAATACCGCAATGCCTGCCGTGGGAGAACTGCCCGGTGAGGACGCCTATGATGAGACTCCTGCCAATGATGGAGGGGTGTACGGTATGTTGGATGACTTTAATGTGATACCCCAAAGTAGCCTTATAGCCAATGTTTGGGAAGACAGCTACAAAGGGATCCAAAGGGCCAATATTGTCATCAACCGGATTCAGGATATTGATTTTGAAGTTGGCGCTACAAAGAATACAAGGATTGGGGAAATGCTCTTTATCAGGGCCATGCTCTACTTTAATTTGGTGCGCACCTTTGGTGATGTTCCCTTGGTTACCGATGAGGTGACCAATCCCCAAGAATATTTTGGTCAAGTGAGAACTCCCGTTGGTGAGGTATATTCCCAGATTATTGCCGATTTGGACGAATCCATAGGTCTATTGCCCGTACGGAATGATGGCAATAAAGGGAGAGTGGTGAAAACTGCCGCTCAGGCCTTGCTTGGAAAAGTACACCTAACCCTCAAGGATTATTCCAGTGCAAAATCGAGCCTTTTGGAGGTGGTAAGCTCCAATGTGCATGATCTGGTTGCGGTGGATGAAGTGTTTTCCTTGGAGAACGAGTTAAATGAGGAATTGATTTTTGTAGTACAGTATGCCTCTGGAATCAATTCCAATAGTGAAGGTTCCGATGCTTACAGAATGTTCAATCCTACAGGACGACAAGATGGAGGGTTGGCAGGAACAAAGGGCCATGGAGTGCTAAAACCTGATTTTTATGCCTTGTATGCTGATGACGATGCCCGAAAAGGAGTTTATGTCGGCGCCTTGGAGTCTGGATTGGCCTATACCAACAAAATTGCTGTTCCCTCTACCGTAGTGGGTGATTCGGGAAGTGATTGGGTGGTATTGCGTTATGCCGATGTATTGCTCATGCTGGCTGAAATTGAAAATGAATTGGACAATTCGGATGAGGCCATATCCTATTTGGACCTGGTTCGGAACAGGGCCAATTTAGGTGACTATGCCGGAGCAACGGACCAACAATCGGTCTTTGAAGAAATTGATCTTCAAAGAAGGTTGGAGTTGGTTTGGGAAGGTCATCGATGGTTTGACCTTTTAAGGCAGGACCGCGCACAATCCATATTGGGCATTACGGATGCCAATAAGTTGTTGTTGCCTTTACCTGCCAGTCAGATAGCGGCAGACCCCGCTTTACAACAAAATCCGGGATATTGATTTTAAATCCATCAACAAGAATTATGGACATTCACCTGAATAAAATTATAGGTATGGTCATATGGTTATTTGTGGTTAGTTTGCATGGGGTTGTGGGCCAAGAGGCCCGCGGCCCTGAAACTAACAGGGCAGGACAGATATTACAACACCTTAAGAACCCTTCCGAAGACTATATTGTGGTCATTTCACATAGAGGGGATTGGCGGTATGCCCCGGAAAACTCCTTAATGGCCATTCAACGTTGCATCGATTTGGGTGTGGATGTCATTGAACTGGACTTTCGACTTACCAAAGATGGCCATTTGGTGGCCATGCATGATTACACAGTGGATCGCACTACTAATGGAAAGGGCAAGGTAAGCGAGCTTACCCTTGAAGAAATCAAGAGCTTTCGATTAAAGAATGCGGCAGGAGTAAGGCACTCAAGGCAACAAATACCCACTTTGGAAGAAGTGATGCTATTGGTCAAGGGCAAAATCATGGTAAATTTGGACAAGACTGAAAGTAAATGGGTGCGGGAAGCTTATGAGGTGTTGCAACGGACAGGTACGGTGGATCATGCCATTTTTAAGGGCAATGATGATGTAAAGACCATGCGGGACAAATACGCCAGTTTAATGGATAGCATCATTTATATGCCCAAACTATGGCCGGAAAATCCAGATGTGAAAAAATTCCATAAAGACTATGAGGATGATCTTGACCCTTTTTACTATGAAACCATTTTTGATACGGAGAATGCTGAACCCCTTCATATTGCCAAGACAATCATGAAGAAAAAAGGCGATGGTTTTTTGGCCATTGCGCTCTGGGATGAATTATGTGCAGGAAGGACCGATGAAAAAGCCTTGTTGGAAGGGCCTGATAGTGCATGGGGGTGGTTATTGGAGCAAGGAGCCAATGCCATTATGACGGATCGTCCGGAGGAGTTAATAAGGTACTTGGATAGAAAAGGACTCAGAGATTTTGACAGCTTTAAAAAGTAAATACCATAACCATATGAAAAAGTACATTTTTATTACCGTAATCAGTTTGTTGGGCTTGATGGGGTGCAAGGAAAAAAATGGCCAAAAACAGGACAATGCCTCTGTGGAACCACAAATTGTACGAGCGGATGCAAACCCGGTCTCCATTGAAGAGCTCATAGCCAACCTTGAAGATTCCCATAATGATCAAGTAATTGTGGTGGCCCATAGGGGGGATTGGCGAAATGCCCCTGAAAATTCCTTGCAGGCCATTCAAAACTGTATTGATATGGGCGTGGATATGGTAGAGATAGATGTTCGGCAAACCAAGGATGGACAATTGGTGTTGATGCATGATGTTACAGTAGATAGGACAACCACCGGGACTGGTAAAGTATCGGAACTGACTTGGGAATATTTGCAGAGCCTACAATTAAGGGATGGGATAGGCCATAGTACCCCCCATAAGATTCCAACCTTGGAAGAAGCCCTTGAAGTTTGCAAGGGAAAAATCTTGGTAAACCTGGATAAAAGCTATGACATTTTTGACAAGTGTTATGAGGTCATGGAGAAAACGGGAACCCAAAATCAAGTGGTCATTAAGGGAGCTATCCCTTACAATCAGGTTAAAGAAGAATTTGGCTCCTATTTGGATAAGGTGTTTTTTATGCCCATTGTTAGATTGAACGATCCCAAGGCCAAACAGCATATTGATGAATACTTGGAACAAGATATACCAGTGGCTTTTGAGTTTACCGTACCCCAGGACACCATTTCCCTTATTGGGGATTTCGATGACATACGTGAAAAGGGGGCTTCCGTGTGGGTAAACTCTTTATGGCCGCAGCACAATGGGGGGCATGATGATGAGAAAGCGGCTTTGGACCCTTCCGTGTATGAGTGGTTCTTGGAAAATCATATCGATATGATCCAAACAGATAGGCCACAGATTCTCATCGACTTTTTAAGAAGTAAAAACCTTCACAGATAATCAAGCGAGCACAGCAAAAGTATTGACCTTAGTTAGTTTGTTTGGTAGATGGAAAGGCGCAGTAATCAGCTAAGGCTGCGTCTTTTTTCAATGTAAAAAGCCCGGAAATATTGGTTTCCGGGCTTTTGTCTCATAAGTAATAGGTGGACATCCTTTAAATAACAATTGTCTTGCCAGGGATGGGAACAGGATACTTTCCTTCCGCATTGGGTAGGGTAGGGGGCTTGGAATCCCAGGTCATTTCTTCAGGGACCAATCTTAGTTCCGAATTGATGGCCTCATCCCAGTTGATGACTTTTCCACTATAGGTGGCCATCCGTCCCAAGATGGCGCTCATGGAACTTTTGGCCCCATATTCGGCATTATTGATCACACCTTTGTTTCTGATGGAAGCAAAAAGTTGGTTGTGTTCCTCTTGGTAGGGATTGTGTCCTTCCGAGTTGGAAATGGTCTGGATTTCATTCCCAGATAGATCATAGAGTTTTGCGGTCCCGGCATCACTAGTGTTCACAGAGCCCTTGGTTCCCTGGAACACCTCGCCAACCCTGTTCATGGTATTGGGCTGATGGCGACATTGGCTGGCCACTACGGCTCCGCTGGGATAGGTAAATTCGACAAAGTGGTGGTCAAAAATCTCACCATGGTCCTTGCCGTTTCGAACCAGTCTTCCTCCCATGCCCTGTGCGGAAACGGGATACTCGCCAATGAACCAGTTGGCCACATCTATATTGTGGATATGTTGCTCCAAAATATGGTCGCCACATAGCCAGTTAAAGTAATACCAATTGCGCATCTGGTACTCCAATTCGCTCTGACTGGCCTCCCTAGGGCGCACCCATACTCCAGAACTATTCCAGTAGACTTGCCCCGATACAATCTTGCCTATATCACCGGCTTTAATCCTCGCCAAAGTGTTCAAATAGTTTTCTTGGTACCTTCTTTGAAGGCCCACCACAACATTGAGTTTTTTTGCCTCGGCCAATTTTGCGGTCTCCAACACTTTTCGGATTCCTGGGGCATCTGTGGCCACAGGCTTTTCCATAAAGACGTGTTTCCCACTTTCAATCGCATAGGCAAAATGATAGGGCCTGAAACCTGGAGGGGTGGCCAAGATGACCACATCCGCCATATCTATGGCTTTTTTATAGGCATCGAACCCATAAAACTTATTGCGATCCTTGACATTGACCTTGCCAGTACCTTCATATTTTTCGCTTAAACTTCCAAGGCTACTGTTCAATCGGTCCTCAAAGGCATCGGCCATAGCAACCAGTTCAATGTTATCATCGGCCTCCAAGGCTTGGTTGGCAGCGCCTGTTCCGCGACCGCCACAACCGACCAAAGCGAGTTTTAGCTTCTTTTCGTTGAAAACATTGGCCATGGCCTCTATTTTCATAGTGGGCAATAGTAGCCCTGTGGAGAGCAGCGCAGTACCCTTCACAAAGTTTCTTCGGGATTCTTTTTTGGTGTTTTGGTTTTTCATTTCTTAGATTTTTTCTTCAAATGGGTCGTTAATTTTTATGTATCCAATATAGGTGATAATCCTCTGGGGGTGGAGGGGTCTTGGGACGTACAATCCTGAAGCCCACAAAAGGGGCATCGGTATGCCACCATTTGCTGCGCGGAAACTGTGGGTCCCTTTGTTTCCAAAGTGGTTTTGAAGCTTGTCGCGAAGCACTTCGCAGCTCCGTGGCGTCATCCTTGAAGGAGCCACCCCGTACCACCACCGGATATTCTTTTTGTGTAGGCTGAAAGTACGCGTCCTTGTTCTGGTAGGCATCGGGTTGATATTGGTCCAAGGTCCATTCGGCCACATTGCCATAAATATCGTACAGTCCCCAAGGATTAGGTTTTTTTTCACCAACAGGGTGGTAGGTGTCATCGCTGTTTTGGCTGTACCAAGCATATTCTTCTAGGTTGTTCTCCTCAAAAAAATATGGGTCTTGGCTTCCGGCTCTAGCGGCATACTCCCATTCCGCCTCTGTGGGAAGTCGGTAAAAATGTCCTGTTTTGGCCGATAGCCATTCACAAAACTTGGAGGCCGCCAATTGGGTCACGTTGCCAATGGGAAGCCCGGATTCCGTACCCATGCCCAGACTCATGTCCACATAAGGGATGGTTGCCCCGGTCACGGCATCTACTTCCAAATTTACATCGGAACCTTTATGTTCTTCTGCAATTTGGTCTATGCTGCGTTGAAGGAATAGATTGTACAATTCCCAGGTTATTTCATATTGGGACATCCAAAAACTTGGGATGTCCATGTTTCGCTGGGGACCTTCGTCTGCATTTCTTCCATGTTCGCCCTCGGGGCTTCCCAACATGAAAGTGCCTTCAGGGATGGCTACCATATCGATGCTTAAATCAGTTCCCGTAAGTTGTTGTACGTAAGCATCCTTGTCTTGTGCTTGTCCTAGGTTTATCCCAAGGCACAAGAGCGTGGGAATCAAATATTTTTTTAAGTTCATTAATTCTTCCTTCAAAAAGTATCACTCTTCTTATACGCTTCGATTACGGCCAGTTCCCCTTCCTTTCCTTGGATGGAATTGCCATGTTCCATACCCAAGATTCCTTGGAATCCTTTGGAATGGATATGTTTGAAGACATTCTTGTAATTGATTTCACCGGTTGTGGGTTCGTTTCTTCCCGGATTGTCGCCTATTTGGAAATATCCTATTTCATCCCAACAAGCATCAATGTTGGGAATAAGGTTCCCTTCCTGTATCTGCTGATGGTAAATGTCGAATAGAATTTTGCACGACGGGCTGTTTACCGATTTGCAAACGGAGAATGCCTGTGGACTTTCAGACAGGAACAGACCCGGGTGGTCCCTAAAATTAAGGGGTTCCAAAACCATGGTGATGCCGTGGGGTTCTAAAATATCCGAGGCCCTTTTCAATGATTCGACCACATTGGTGGTCTGGTAGGCCATATTCAAGCGGGGGGCTATGTGTCCGGGAACAACGGTCATCCATTTGGCATTGACCCGTTTGGCGACTTCAACACTTTCTTGTATTTCCTTCAAGAATTTTTCCCGAAGTTCCGTGTCGCCATTGGTTAAATTGGGTTCTTTCCAGAAAATCTCGTGGGCCACAAAAACACCCATGGTCATATTGCGTTTGGCCATGGTGCTGGCCATTTTTTCCTGCGTTTGGATAGGTCGCCCCTTCATACCATTGTCTTCAAAGGCAGTGAACCCTTGATCGGCCATAAAGTTGAGCTGGTCCACAGGGTCATCCCCTGCATGGTTTTTGAACATCCCTAAATGGGGAGCATATTTTAATTGGAAAGTGTTTTTTACTGTGGGATTGCCAAGTTTCTGTCCAGCAGTACCCAGACCTATTCCTCCTAGCCCCAAGGCAGTGGTGGCCATAAGTTTTTGTTTGACAAATTTTCTTCTGTCCATTATAACTACTTGTAATTGTTTGGTTTAGAATATGATGGTTTTCAAGTTAAGAAAACACCTGTTAAGGTAGGTGTATTTGTATTCGATGGCTAATACAAAATTTGCCTCTAGCGTTGTTTTTTTTGCCCTATAATGGATATGACCAGATATTTGGCAAATAGAATATGTATTTGGGAAAGGGAACCCTGCCCATAAAAAAGGAAAGCCGACCTAAACAGGTCGGCCATCCCGCGACTATACTAACTCAAAACAAATCATTACCCATCCATTTTTTACAATGGATTTGCATTTTTACCCAAGATTTCTACTTGGTATGAGTTCTTACTTTTGGTTCAATGTTAAGGCTACCTCTTTAACGATTTCGTCACTAACATAAACCAACTGTGGTGTATTTCCTGTGTCCCAGACGTTTCCCTCAATGGTCACGGTGGCCCCCACATAGTAGTTGCCGGCTTCCAGTCCGGTAAAGGAAAAATTTCCTTCACTGCCGGTAGTGGTACTTTCTACCAAAGAGGCACTTTCGTTATAGAGTTTTACCGTGATTCCTGAAACAACATTCCCATCATTGGCGCTAGCCGTACCTATGATCGAGGCACTGTCATCTTTACTACAGGAAATAAATATGGTCAAGGAGAATACTAATAACAATATTCTTTTCATTTCTTTTAGGTTAAAGGTTAATAATCTTATTCCAAAACATTTTTCCACTTCGTCTGGCGACCTGTAAACCAAATAGGCAGGTTGTAATCGTCATGTTGACTGATCCTTGCCCAATTCTCTGGGTCGGTTGCCTGAATACTTGGATTGTACAGGAATCTTTCCTTCCATTGGAATACCTCATAAGGAGCCCCTGGGTTGTCGCCCAAGTAACTGATCAAACGACGGGCGTTGGTGTAAGGAGTCTCAAAGTTGAACATGTTGTAGTGCAACTGCAACTGGTTAAAGATGGACCTTACTTTTTCCTCATCGGTCAATCCGTCAAATCGCTGCGCCTCATATTCAGCATAGGCACTTTCGTTATACTCCACATCTGGACGGTCACGGTCTATCCTGGACTGATCCATGTTGCTTGGGAATGATGGTGTGGTCTGCTTTGAATAGGCATTGGCCGTATTCATTTGGTACCAATACTTGCAAGACAACTCAATGGCCCTTTTGTAGTGATCACGTGCACTTCCACTCACAGAACCAAGTCCCCTTACGGCAGCTTCCGCCAAGGAAAGCTCGGTTTCCACTGCGTGAAGGGTGGGATAGCGTATGTCAAAATTGAACTGCGGACGTACATTGTATTCCGAGATCATGTTTCTATCGGTACCAATTACCCAACCAATATCTTGGTATTGCCCACAAAAGGTTCTAAAAGCATCCAAAAGAAATGCCTCCCGCTTGGTAAGGTCGGCGGTAGCTTCATCATTTAGTTTAATGGTGTGCTCGTTTCCAGCGGCGCCAAAGGTGATTTCGGTCACGGCCAAATCCGTCATGATGGGGTGGTTGATATAGTACCCCCTCATGGCTCTACTGAAGTAACTGTTTGGGTCACTTCCATCGTCAAAATCTGTTTCGGCACCTATATATCTACCCAAAATGTCCTTGGAGAACAAATAGGCAACCCTGGGATCTACCGTACCATTGGCAAGTCCTTCCTCGGCGTTGTCACTGTCGTAATAATAAAGGGTCTCCCCGTTTACCACCACACTTTTCTCTTCAGGGATACAGTGCATCACATCATGCAAGAATCTTTTTGGGGCACGGGCCTCATCGGCACGTTCCCTGAAAGCTCTTGTAATACCCAATTCTACCTGAAGGCGATAAGGCTCCACGATGGCGATATCTGCCAATCCGGCCACATCGGTGGATTGATCGAACATGGGTTTTCCACTCAATTCCGCAATTACCGTTGAGGTAATAGTGGGCATAACCTCACTGATGTTCATGGCCCAACGAAGTCGCAAGGAGTTGATGTACTTTCTCCATTGGGTGATATCGCCGCTGAAAATTACATCCTGTTGTTGAAAAGAGGTTTGAGTGGCATCGTCCAATGTTAAATTGGCCAAATACTCTTCAATCTCCTTCAATTCTTCAATGATGATAGGATAAATTTCCTCTTGGCCCAGATATTCTGCCTTTTCCCCATCCAAGGCCCCTGCGGAACCTGTTTGGAAATAAGGAACCTCGTCATAAAGGTCAATGGCCCTTTGGTATCCATAGGCTTTCAATACATGCAACAATCGCATATAAAGCTCATCTGACTGGGTTCTTTGATCTTCGGGAATCTTGTTATATTCCTTTTGTCCCCATAGTACTTGCTTGATCCATGGACTGTTGATGTTGTTGAACACCGTTCTATTGAACGAATTGGAGCCCCAATCGTTTTCCACATCATATAAAGTGTACGCAAATCCGTATGCATTGGTGGTGTAATACAATTGAACACCGGTTCCCATGATACGCGACCCACTCCTTAATTGGTGGTAAGCGGAACCATAATCGCCCCGAAGCAAAAAACCGCGGGTCAATTGTGAGGTAAAATAACCTGCTATGATACTAACACCTGCCTTGTCCGCTTGGGTTTTGGAAAAGCCATCGGGATCTTGGTAGAGTTCCTCCAGTTCACTTTGACATCCGTTTGCCCCAAATACAAGAAGCAAGGATAGTAGGGTTTTAATTACTGAATTTTTCATAGTTATGTTTTTTGATTAAAGCTTAGCCTTTATTGACAATCCTATTGAACGTTGTGATGGCAGTGCCGTGGTTCCGTAGGAACCTTGTGCCCATCCTGTACCATTGGTAGATTCAGGAATGGTGTTCGGTGCCGCCTTATAGATATAGGCAACGTTGTTCGCAAAAACGGAAAGTACGATATCCCGCAAGCCTATCTTATCTGAAAGGTCTGGGAGCCTATAATCCAAAGCTACGTTCCGTAAGGCTATATAATCGCTTTTAAACAGCCTGTCTTCAGGGAAGAAACCGTTTGAAAAGTAAGAGGATCCATAATATTCTTCGGCAGATACCACTTGGGCGTTGGGTGTACCGTCAGCACGAACACCATTCAACAATACCCCATCGTTGTACGTTGCCCCATTGGGGTTGGTACCGCCAACTTTCTGACCTTCATCGTTCAAGTAATAAGGAATACCTCCGCTTGCTGCATCACGGTAGGCCAAACTTTCGTTAAGCACACCGGCAGCCATCATATAGGTTTCCGCTTCGTTGATGAACGTGGCCCCAAAGGAGTAATCCATGTTCACGACCAATCCGAAGTTTTTGTAGTTGAACCTTGTAAAAAGTCCTCCGGTTACATCCGGAAGCAATTTCCCAACTTTTTTGTTGCTTCGGGTCGAATAGGCATAACGCTGTCCGTTACTGTCCACAACAAGCTCCCCGTTGTTGGGGTCGCTGTCATCAGATGGGTTGATGTAGCGGTAGTTTCCGCTCTGCTGGACAATAAGTCCGTATTCGCCACCCACTTCGGCAACGGCATTCAAGCCGTTTCTGCTCCAAAGCGATAGAGAAGTAATATCACCGTCAAGTCTTTTTACCTTGGTCTTGCTCGATGCGAAGGTCATATCCACATCCCACTGAAAATCCTTGCCCGCAACAGGCTTGGTCCTCAGGGCAAGTTCCCATCCTTTGTTTTCCACATCACCGGCGTTGATTCGGATGTTGTCCACACCCAATCCTGGAGGTGCAGCCACCTTCATGATCTGATCATAGGTGTTGGCGTGGTAATAAGAGAAATCAATCCCCAATCTCCTGCCTCGGAAGAAGTATCCTTCAAGACCTACTTCGTATTCACGCTTACGTTCCGGTTTTAAGTTGGGAACAAAGTTTTCGTCGATAGGAGGAAGGTCGTTAGGAGGAGTCAAAATAAATCCACCTCCAGAAGCAGATACGCCTAGGTTTACGTTACTGAAATACAAAGGACCTGGTCTACCCACATCGGCCCAAGAAGTTCTCACCTTTAAGAACTGAATGGCCTCAGGAAGCTCAAATGAATTGGAAGCGATCCAAGTGGCACTTGCTCCAGGATAGAAATAACTGTTGTTTCCAGGAGGCAAAATGGAAGACCAATCTTGACGGGCCTGGGCCTCTACGTAGATTTGATCGTCCCAATCCACTTGGAATGAACCCAAGAGACTATACAGGATATCTTCACCATTGTCATAGACATATTGTGGTTGTACTCCAGAAGGAAGGTTTGAGAAAGAGAAGAAGTTAGGGATTACAAAACCACCAATTTTCTCGGCTCCTTTGCTCTCAAAATAGTTGCTTCTGATAACACCACCCACAAATCCGTTGAAACCAAAGTCGTTCCAAGTGTAGTCGTAGTTAAAGGTGGCCTGTCCGTAGGTCTTTCTAATGATCCTATTGGTATCCCTGAACACAGATCCACTATTGGGACCTATCAAATCAGGGTCTTGCAGTTTCCCTTTGTATATGTTGCGTTCAGTGGTGTAATCCAATCCACCCAAAATAGAGGCGCTCAAATTATCGTTGAACGTCAGATCCAAAGTAAGGGATTGCAGACTGTGCAAACGGTTAAAGTCTGATACGTTCTGCGTCCAGTCCCAAAGGGTGCTTACCACGGATGATCTACCATTCGAAATGAAATTGCTTCGTCTTTCTGGGTTGGCGAAATAGTTAAAACCATTGTCTGTTACCAAATAGCTTCGCAATAGGTCAACGTCAATGTCACTGGAATAGGCCCCTAAACTGGACGTGGCCCCTTGGGCATCAAAGGATCCTTCATAGGATGCGTTGTAGTTGCTTGTGGTAAACAGGTTGCTGACATACTTCAAGGAAATGTTATCATTGATTTCATAAGAAGTATTTAAACTGAAGGTGTTCTTGGTGTACTTTGCCCCAGGATAAATGGGGTTGTACCTCAAATTGGTATAGGAAAAACGAATAGATCCTTTTTCACCTCCGGAACTTAGCGAAACATTGGCCGTTTGTTGGGAGCCTGTGCGGAACAACTGGTCGTAAACAGACTTGTTGTTGGCAACCCAAGGCCTTCTGGAGCCATCCCACCAGTTCAATACCACGCTGGGGTCATATTTAGGACCAAAGGCAGAACCTGCCACGTCCAACGTTCTTTCATTGTTTTCATCCAAGAAGTAACCTTGGTCATCGGTTTGGGAAGTACTGGCACTTCTACCTGTCCCGTATTGGTTTTGCAACTCGGGCATGAAAGCACTTTCTTCCATGGTAGTGGTAAAGGAAGCTGATATTCCCAATCCGCGGTTTCTTGAACCACTCTTGGTGGTGATTAAGATTACCCCGTTGGCTCCTTCACTACCGTACAGTACGGATGCTTTTGCACCTTTAAGGATTTCAAAGGATTGGATATCATCAGGGTTGATGTCGTTGATACCCGTACCATTGTCCCTTCCTGTCCTTGCGTTGGCCGTAATGTTGGTGTTCTCATCGTGAATTGGAATACCATCCACTACGATCAAGGGGCGGGTGGTTGAGTTCTCATCGAAGGATACCGCATTACGAATGTTGATTTTCATACCTCCTGAAGGGCCTGTGGCTGTTGAGGCCACGGTAACCCCTGAAGCGGTTCCGTATAGGGATTGTAGGGCATTCACAGGAGTACCACTGGCCAGAATCCGTTCTTCACCAACTTTGGCCACGGAGTAACCCAAGGCCTTGGCATCTTTTCGGATACCTAGTGCGGTAACAACAACCTCATCCAGTTCGCCAACATCTTCCTGTAGGGTAGTATTGACGGTGGATTGGCCACCCACTGGGATTTCCACGGAAACAAACCCTAAATAAGAGAATACCAATACTGCCGAATCATTGGATATGGCAATGCTGTAGTTTCCATCAAAATCGGTGGAAGTTCCATTGCCCGTTCCTTTTTCTACGACATTTACCCCGGGCAAGGGTTGTCCGTCTGCATCTACAACGGTTCCAGATACCGATCTTTGAACCGTTGTTGTGGTTTTGACTTCCACAGCTGGGCGCTCCCTATCCCTTTTCAAGACAATTTGCTTGTCCAAAATGGAATAGATGACGCCGCTATTGCGGAAAATCCTATCAAGGATAGTCTCAACCTTTTCATTTCTTACTCTGATTGAAACAATCCGTCCCAATTTCACTTCTTGGGTGTCGGCCAAGAATTTAAACTCAGTGTTACGCTCAATCTCGTCGAGCACTTTTTCTACACTGACTTGCTTTAGATTTAGCGATATTTTCGTTGTTTGGGAGTATGAACTAGCTTGGATCTTGAACAACGAAACTATCAGCAAAACTGTAGTGAGTTTCATTTTGAGGTCAAATTTCGGGATGTACCGTGCGGACACACCCGAATTAGTTGTTTTTTTCATACTTTTAAAAACGTTATTGTGGTTTTACTTTAGTTTGATCACTTTTTACTGATCGGAGGATGTTCGCCCATTCTCCGATTTTGTGATTTTTGGAATTGTTAGTTTGTTAGTTTTCGCTCATGTATTCTCTTGTTTTTAGTTAATAATTATCTGATTATCAATTATTGAGTAATCTATTGAGTAGTTTTCTTTAAAAGCTTTCATGACCTGTTCTATGGTCTCTATATCAAAAGAGGCGTTGTAAAACTTTTCATCCAGGGCCTGATTGTTGTTGATGATGGTAACGTTATAGCGTCGTTCCAGTTTTTTACGAATGTTTTTGAAAGGAATGTTCTTGAATATTATCCTTCCGTTGGTCCATGAGGTATAGATGTCTGTTTCCACTTCCTCTATGGTCATTTCCTGAGAATTCTTGTCCCATGATGCTTTTTGGTTGGGAACAATAACCATGGAACCCTCCAAATCTGAACGGTTCTTGTTTGTCAATTGCACCGAACCTTCCACCAAAACGGTTGAGATGTCATCGTCCTCAGGATAGGAGGAAACATTGAATTTTGTGCCCAGTACCTCAACCTGTACGTTATTGGCGGTCACCAAGAAAGGATGGTGCTCATCTCTGGTAACATCAAAGAAAGCTTCTCCCCAGATTTCAACCTCCCTGTTATGGCCCTCAATGAATTGAATGGGATATTTAATGGTGCTCCCGGCATTGAGTTTTATGGATGTGCCATCGGAAAGAACCAAATCGAACCGTTTGCCCAATGGAACGGTCAATTCATTGTAAACCAATTCCTTCTGCTCTTTTTTCTCCTGGGCATAGGTAATGGTGTTCCCGGTTTGCACTCCTACCACGTTTCCTTGCGAATCCGTAATGTTTTTACGGTCATTTTCTGAAATCACATCGGTACTCCCGTTATCCAACTTCAACACTATACTGTTTTCCGGTTGAAGTAGGGGCAGGTCCGCTTTCTTGTGGTCATTAATTTCAAAGAACAGATACGCTGAGCCAAGTAAAATGGTGATACCAGCGGCATACTTTAAAAACTTTTGGGAAGAGAACCGCTTGGGAAGCTTATTATTCTTTGACTTTTCATTGCCCATATTTTGGAGTATTCCATCCAAAATATCTTTTTTAAGGGCTTCTGAATTTCCCAATGCCAAAGGCCATTGATCATCTTGTTCAGTCTGGAAGCTATCCAGATAGTTCAATAACATTTGCTCTTCTTCAGGAGTGGTGTTCCCATCCTGATATCTCTCCAAAAGGGATAAAAAATTCTTTTTGTCCATTGTTGCAATGTGGATCCAATTAGGGTCCTTCAGTTATATAGTGTTGGTAAATGCAAACATCCCCTAGTCCAAGAAGGTATTTTTTTTATTTTTTTTCGTTTATGTGGTAAACAAAGGGTATGTGGTGGAGAATTATCCGTGAAATAGGAACAATATGGCCAAAAGATAGGTGCCTACAGAACTGCGCAATACTTTAAGTGCCTTGGTAATATGGTTTTCAACGGTCTTTGTGGAAATATCCAAAAATTGGGAAATTTCAGCATGGCTAAGCTGTTCCTCCCGGCTAAGGGTGTATACTTCCCTACACTTTTGTGGTAAGCTTTCCACAGTGGCACTTATTCGTTGTACCAGTTCTTGATAGAGATACTCGGACTCTGGGGAATTATGGTGCAATCGTTGGTCCAAATTTTCAAAAAGGTGGGAACCAAGGTTTTTTTCCTTTTTACGTATTTGGGCAAATATCTGGTAGCGGGCACTGGAAAAAAGATAACTCTTGAAAGTAGAGGTAACATGGAGTTTTTTCCTTCTTTTCCATAGGTCCATGAACAGGTCTTGTACAATATCCTTACACAGTTCTTTGTCCCTGAGTACGTTGTATGTATAGAGATAAACCGGGTTCCAATATCTGTTGTACAGTTCGGTCAGGGCGTTTTCATCGTTGTTTCGCAAACGATTCAACAAAACTTCATCTGTATGTGCAAATAGTCCTGCCATGGGGTTTTTGGCACTGTTTTATAAAAAATAATTTATGGTACAATAGCCATGACTAAAAGTAAATAAAATTTAAAGCAGAATTTGCTTTTTTTTAACAGATGATGATATTTTTTTTGCTCTATTATCTTTTTTTTGTCATTTTTTGAATAAAACTATGTGTTTTTTACGCTTTTAACCTCTTCGAGCGTGATGGGTTTTGTAAAAGTTCTGTTAATTCCCAAGGAGATGTATTCTCAGCTTTCAAGCCAAGGCGCTCCCAAGGTTTCTTTTCGTATCTGCTATTACTGTCGCGTTTGTTTGGATATACGCTGTTTTAATTTGGATTCACCGTTCAGAAACAGCTCTATTACGTAACGGCCGTCCTCGTAATTGGTCATATCAACATCAAAAGTGGTGTCCCGTATTTGGGTGAAGGGAATCTTCTCTTGTATATCGCCATCTTTTAAAATATGGATTTCCCCGTCCATGGGTTTCTCCAGTTGCACAAACAATTGTGTTTGGTCCTGTATTCTTCTGGGATGAAGTTTCAATAAGCTCTGCTCAACGGAATCATCCAGCTTGGGATCGTTCTTTACCGTAAAATCAAATTGTTCCCCGATTCCACAATCACTTTCAAAACGATGCAGCACCCTTCCGTTCATGTCCGATATCTGCAAATAACCAAACCCTTGTTGTGGCATAAACCAAAATTCCAATCCGTTGTGGCCGGAATCTTCCAAGTTCATCCGATATCGTCCCGATCCAAGATCAATGGTATCTTTATAAAGGGTGTCCTTCTTGACCGTATCGGGATCTTTTTCAAAAACTACTCTATTGGCCTCATCCACAATGCGAATTATGTTTTCCTCTGGAGTGTTGTTGGATTTATAGGATATCACCATTTGCTTGGGCATTTCTTTGGGAGAAATGAATTTGGATTCCATCTGGTTGTCTGCCTGCCAGGCATCGGTTTGACCGTTTGGTCTTTTAAGGGCCACATAAAATGTGTTTTCCCCGAAGTTGAAATCAATGGTACCGGGAAGTACAATGATTGCCTCCTCATAAAATTTTAGTGAACCGGTCCATTCAAAAGACTTCTTTTCAAAGCCTTTTGTGCCATATTCAATGGTCAATGCGGTCAGGGTCTCACTGCCCAAGCTTTTAACGACGATTTTTGGTTCAACAATCGAGGGATTAAAACGATTCAATTCTGGGGCGCTATTGGGCACCAGTATTTGGTCCACGGATACATCAAATTTTTTGTTGGGCTTTCCATATTGAAAGAGTACCGCACTGATACTTTCATTGGCCTGGATATTTTCGGTGGCCGTATAGGGTTCCATCTCAAAATCTATGGTATGGGAAGTATTGGTTACCGGAAAATCAATGATGTCCGGAGCCTGAAGGTCCCCTGGGCACCAATAGGCGCGATCAAAGATCCAAGTTCCCCCTTGCGGGTATAAATTGTTATCCGCACATTCTTTCCACATGTCCCTTTGATCAATACTGTTCCCATCTACCAAAACTTCACGCCATCTGCTGCAAAACTCGCTGCAGCCTTTGGGACGATCATAGCCATGGCCCGTATGTAATATTCGTAACCTGCTGAATGCTGCTCCTTCCTCCATAGCTATCTTTTGGGGAGTAAGCGACTCTTCAATGGGGTTTTCAGGATCGCCATATTTAAAGCTGCCGTCGTATACTTCGTTGTAGGTAATCGGTTGGGCTACGGGGTCTCCCAATTCCATATCAAAACTAACGGTAAGGTCCCAACCCACAGTGGTGGCTTCATAGCCTGTGTGATTGTATTCAATTTCAACACTGTCCCTTAGAATATTTGCGAAGTCGGTCACATCAATACGCCAATGCCAGCGCCAATCCTTTTTGAAATTACTGCCATAGGGAGTCAGCATTTTGCCAATTTCCAAGTCCAGTGTATCCCCTTTGACTCCGCCGACCCGTTTTATTCGGATGGGGTCCAGATAATCCCAATGGGCTATGTTGATGGAGTCTGGGTGTCCTAATGCCACTTCCATAAAGATGCGCCTTACCGACTCCTCTTTGCTGGGAAAAACTCCCCAGGCAGGAAACGGATTGTTTCCCTTATTGGGGTTACAGACAATAGTGGTGTGATCATGGGTGACAACCCTATGTGTTTTTCTTTCTTCAGGGGTATTTTTACACCCGGTCAATAAGATTGAAGTCAACAGTAGGGAAAAGAAGAGGTTGGATTTCATGTACTCGTTTTTTGAAAATTGTAAGTGGTTATGGCGCGTAAAAATATATTTTTTGAAAAGATTTGACCCAAATTCAGAAAAAAAACGGGTGTTTGGGTAAGTTGGTGTTTGCTTACATAAGGTTTTCACTTTTGAGGGGAATAATAGAGAAAATGCACATTGGGCTAGGTTTTGAGTGCAATAAATACCCTCTTGGAAAGGAGAAAGTTTTGGGGTGGTTCCGAATAGTTTCTATTTTAGGGGGCAATAGCCATAGATGATATTATGAAACCAACATTCCAAACCACGAAGTTTTTATACGCATGTACTGTATTCCTGCTGATGCTTTCCTGTAAGCAGGAGCCAAAACCGTCCCAATCTGATCAAAAGCCCAATATCATATACATCTTGGCAGACGACCTTGGATATGGGGAATTAGGGGCCTATGGCCAAGAAAAAATTGAAACCCCCAATATAGATGCCTTGGCCAAGGACGGGATGCGCTTTACCCAGCATTATACCGGGGCCCCTGTCTGCGCTCCGGCCCGTTACATGTTGCTCACGGGCAGGCATGCCGGACATGCTTTTATCCGAGGAAATGATGAATGGCGTGAACGCGGCAAGGTTTGGGATTATAAGGAAGCCATTAAGGATTCCACTCTTGAAGGACAACGACCTGTGCCGGATTCCACCCTGTTTTTTTCAAAATTATTTCAACAAAAGGGATACACTACCGGTCTTGTTGGAAAGTGGGGCTTGGGGGCACCCCATACCCATTCCGTACCCAACCATATGGGATTCGATTATTTCTTTGGCTACAACTGCCAAAGGCAGGCCCATACCTATTATCCCGTCCATTTGTATGAAAACAAGAATAGGGTATACCTGAACAATGATACCATTGCCCCCAACACCAAACTGGCGGAAGGTGCGGACCCTCATGATCCAGAAAGCTACAAGAATTATAATCTGAATGATTATGCCCCGGAGTTGATGTATGAAAAAATGATGGGCTTCATTCAAGAGAACAAGGAGAAACCTTTCTTCTTTTACTGGGCGTCACCTATTCCCCATAATCCTATCCAGGCACCTCAACGATGGGTGGACCATTACAAGCAAAAATTTGGGGAAGAAGAACCTTATCTGGGACAAAAGGGATATTTCCCCCATCAAAATCCAAAAGCGGGCTACGCGGCCATGATTTCCTATTTGGATGAGAACGTGGGAAAATTGGTGGCGTATTTAAAAGCAGAGGGACTTTATGAAAATACCTTGATTATTTTTTCCTCGGACAATGGCGTTACCTTCACGGGAGGGACCGATGGAGCCTATTTTAACAGTTCAGGTCCATTTGGTGAGGCGTATGGTCAAGGCAAAGGGTTTGTTTACGAAGGTGGTATACGGGTTCCCATGATCGCCTCATGGCCTGCAAAAATCAAGGCGGGCACTACATCCGATCATATTTCGGCCCATTATGATGTCATGGCTACTTTGGCCGATGTTGTGGGGTACGAAGCTCCTAAAGACACCGATGGGATTAGCTTTTTGCCCACTTTGCTCGGAACCGAGGGGCAGCAACAGCACGATTTCTTGTTCTGGGAATTTCCTGAGTATGGTGGACAAGTGGCCATCAGAATGGGAAAATGGAAAGTGGTGCGTCAACATTTAAAAGACAAGGAAACTCCCACTTTGGAGCTGTATGATTTGGAACAAGATCCAGCTGAGAGCAACAATGTCGCAAAAGACCACCCCGAAATTCTCCAGAAAGCGGCACAAATCTTCGATCAAGAGCATACCAATGCAGAAACGGAACGGTTTAGGATTCCCTTGATTGAAAATGGCCTTTTGGCTGATCAACAATAGATCAATCTGCTCAAACAAAAAAGCCTCCCATTGGGAGGCTGGCTAATTCAAAAAATCATAAAATGAGAACAAAGCTCATGTTTATGTGGGGCTAAAATAGTCCCAACCATACTTCATTTTTTTTATTTGATATGAAACCCCAAGATTCTGATACATACATCTTGGCCCTAAGATGCTTTCCAAAATTTTAAAGAATCGTACCGCCGTAAACAAGCTATGTGCCGTGGGTTTTAGTACTTCAGGTTGGGGCGTATCACTATTGTTTATGTCTTAAGATTCAAACTTTTCAAGCTTAATATCAAACTTTTCAGGTTTTATATCAAAGCCCAATGGGATGTCATTGAATTGGGTTGTTTTACGCGTCAGCTTGGTAGGAAGTAGGAAATGGGAGTCCCATCCCTGTTCTGGGATAACTCCTTTCCGTGCTTTGCCAGCTACAGTAACTCAAATAATTCTAACATTAAAACCTAACTAAATGAAATTCAAAAATTGCGGCTACGCATTAGTGCTGTTCATGGCATTTTGTCCATTTATTTACGGACAGACCAAAACCATTTCGGGTACTGTGACAGACCAAAATGCAACTCCATTACCGGGAGTGTCCATTGTGCTGATGGGGACTACCACGGGTACCCAGAGCGACTTTGATGGAAACTATACCATTCAGGCAAGTGAAGGGCAACAATTACAGTTCAGTTACATTGGATTTGCAACGGTTACCATGAGGGTTGGTGGTGCCAATGAGATCAATGTGATCTTGGAAGAGTCCAATCAAGCATTGGAAGAAGTGGTGGTGACTGCCTTGGGGATTTCCCGGGAGAAAAAGTCGTTGGGATATGCCACAACGGAACTCGACGGGGAACAGGTCAATGTCCCGGGACAGAACAATGTCATTAATTCCCTTTCTGGTAAAGCGGCGGGGGTGAACATTACAAGGAACAACAACTTGGGAGGGTCCAGTAATGTGGTCATTAGGGGGATTACCTCCATCAACGGGGACAATCAGGCTCTTTTTGTTGTGGATGGTGTTCCCATAAACAATGAACCGGGGAACTTGGATGTAACCTTCGGAAACGGAAACAATGATGTGGCCCGGGGAAGGGGTGGATATGATTATGGAAATCCAGTTTCTGATTTGGACCCTTCCGTGATACAATCCGTGAATATTTTGAAAGGTGCAGCGGCAACTGCCCTGTATGGTTCTCGAGCCGCGAATGGTGCCATCATCATTACCACCAAAAAAGGGGAAGGAAACAATAAACTGGGGATTACCATTAACTCTGGAATCACGGTAGGACATTACGATAAGAGTACCTTTATCAGATATCAAAAAGAATACGGACAAAGTTACTTTGGGGATTTAACCACTGCTTCGGGGAGTTTTACCAATGGTTTCAGGACCACTTTGGACCTTGATGGGGACGGTTCCATAGATCTATTGCCTAGATATAATGATGATGCGTCCTTCGGTCCACGGTTTGATCCAAATATCAATGTGTTCCATTGGAATGCATTGGTGGAAGAATTACCAACGTATTTGCAGAAAGCCCCATGGGTGGCGGCCAAGAACGACCCTTCAACTTTTTTTAAGACTTCGTATAGCTATAACAATTCCATTTCATTTGCGGGGAGTGATGAAAAAATGGATTACAGGGCAACCTATTCCAATAGCATCCAAAGGGGCATTATCCCCAACAGTGAGATTGTACGGAACAACATGAGTATCAACTTGGGATATAATTTGTCCGACAAACTACGGGTCTCAACCAGTGCCAACTATACCAATACAAGAGGTAAAGGAAGAAATGGAACGGGGTATGATGGGGCCAATGCCAGAAACCTGATGACCAGTTTTAGGCAATGGTGGGCCGTGAACGTGGATATGGAAGACTTGCGCAGGGCCTATGAATCTACTGGTAGAAATATTACCTGGAACTGGAAAACACCTGATGCGCAGCAACCCGAATATTGGGACAATCCCTATTGGACCGTGAACAACAATATCGCCGAAGATCAACGGAATCGTTTTTTTGGGAATATCGCCCTCAATTACGCCATGACCGATTGGTTGTCTGCCAATGTGCGGGCATCTGTCGATCATTTTAGTGAACTGAGGGAGCAAAGAATTGCCTCCGGTAGTGTGGGGGTTCCCAGCTTTTCAACATTCAACAGAAGGTTCAGTGAGTATAACTATGATGCGACCCTAAATTTCAACAAGACCTTTTGGGAAGATTTAAGCGTAACGGCCTTGGCCGGTCTCAACATTAGAAGAACGTCTACGGAGACTATCTATGCCGAAACCAATGGTGGGCTCATAGTCCCTGGAATCTATGCGTTGTCCAATTCACTTAGTCCCATCAACCCGCCATCAGAGGATTTTAGCAAGATTGGTGTGGATGGGGTTTTTGGGTCCATATCATTGGGGTACAAAAACTTCCTGTATTTGGATTTGACCGGTAGACAGGATAAGGCCTCGACCTTGCCCTTGGAAAACAACAGTTTCTTTTATCCGTCGGTTTCCACATCCTTTGTTTTTTCTAGTTTGATGGACGCGGATTGGCTGAATTTTGGAAAGTTGCGCTTGAACTACGCCGAAGTAGGGAACTTTGGAACGGCCCAAAGTTTGGTGAGCCCTGTACTGTTGAATGGACAGGGATCGTTTTCGGGTGCCAACTTGGCCTCGATAAGTTCCACCTTGAGAAACCCAAAGCTAAAACCGGAAAGCACCAAAAGTTACGAGATTGGCTTGGAATCTTCTTTTTTTCGGAGCCGTTTAGGGTTTGATATTGCCGCCTACAAAACCAACTCCATCGACCAGATTATCGATGTGGCCGTATCCACGGCAACCGGGTACAGTAGAAAATATGTGAATTCTGGAGAGATCGAGAACAAGGGATTGGAAGTCTCCCTCTTTGGAACTCCGATTAAAACTTCGGATTTCGAATGGAATGTAAGGGCCAACTGGTCCAAAAACCAGAGTGAGGTATTGTCCTTGTTCGATGGAGTCGACAATTTTGAGGTGCAATCCTATCAGTCTGGTGTTACTTTCAATGCCACGGTGGGCAGACCATATGGGACATTGAGAGGTTCAAATTTTGTGTATTTGGATGGCAAGCCTGTGGTTGACCAAGATACGGGAGCGTATTTGCATTCAGATACCAACGAGGAAATTGGGGACACCAACCCCGATTGGATAGGGGGACTGTACAATGGATTCAGATATAAAAACGTCTCTTTCAATTTCCTCATTGATGTGAGAAAAGGCGGCGATGTCTACTCTTTGGATACCTACTACGGTTTTGGAAGTGGCCTCTATCCTGAGACCGTGGGCACAAATGCTTTAGGCAACCCCATTAGAAATCACTTGGAAGACGGTGGAGGATATGTATTCCCGGGAGTGGCCCCGGATGGCTCTTCCAATACGGTATTGGCAGACGTAAGTGATGCGGTTTATTCGGGAGGTTTGTTTGGCGACCTGCCCCAAGCCTACCACGTGGAAGATGGTTCCTACGTGAAATTAAGGGAAGTGGCACTGACGTACAATGTGCCCTCCAAGCTTACAGATAAATTGGGAGTGGAAGGATTGTCCTTCTCATTTACGGGATCTAACCTGTGGATTATCCATAAAAATTTGAAATACAGTGATCCAGAGGCCGGGTTCAGTGCCGGAAATGCCCAAGGAGTACAAATAGGGGCCTACCCAACCACCAAAAATTATGGTTTGAACATTAAAATGGAATTTTAAGACAATATCACAATGAAGAAATATATAATTACAGGCCTGATAGGATTTGCAATTTTGGCATCTTGTACCAAGGATGAAAAATTGTCCGACCTCAACAATGATCCCAAGAACCCAACAGCCAATGTTCCGGATGAGCTTTTCTTTTCCAATGCCCAGCGGGAGTTGGTGGATGCAAATTCATCCATCAACATCAATTTAAATATTTTTAGGTTCCTGACACAATATGTGTCATCACCAATCTATACCCAGCAAAGTCAATACAATTTTCAGAGCAGGACCATTCCGGGGGTATATTGGAGGACTTTGTACAGGGATGTACTCACGGATTTTAAGTCGGCCAAGGAAGAGTTGAACAATTCTACTTCCTATGTCACTTCTTCAGAACTGAAGATCAGGGACAATAGGTTGGCGATTTTGGGACTGTTGGAAGTCTACACCATAGGGCAATTGGTAGACACTTTTGGAAACATACCCTATAGCCAAGCATTGGATGGGGAAAATCTGACCCCGGCCTATGATGATGCCCTTGAGATCTATAAAGACCTGTTGAGCCGAATAGATAATGCCATTTCGAGCCTTGATACAGGTTTTGAGAGCTTTGGGACCGCAGATCTAATGTATTCCGGCGATGTTGACAAGTGGCTTCGGTTTGGGAATTCCCTTAAGCTTAAGTTGGCCATGACGCTTGCCGATGTTGAGCCGGCCCTTTCAAAAAGCTTGGTAGAGGAAGCGGCACCAAACGTGTTCCAATCCAATGCAGACAATGGGGTTATGGCCTATTATGCAAGCCCTCCCGCCAATAATCCGTTATGGGATGATTTGGTACAGAGCGGTAGGAGCGACTATTTCATGGCCAATACCTTTGTGGATGCCCTTAATGGGCTCAATGACCCAAGAAGGGATATATTTTTCTCCAATCCCATTGATGGGGAATATGTGGGAGGTGAGTATGGTGCAGGGGGTGATTTTGATACCACTTCACATTTTGGGGAAGCTTTTATACAGCCAGACCTTCCCGGGAACCTATTGGATTATGCAGAAGTGTCATTCCTGTTGGCCGATGCCTCGGCAAGAGGGTATAGTATAGGTGGTACCCCTGAGGAGTTTTATAACGAAGCCATTCATGCCTCTTTTGAGTATTGGGGGTTGACTTCTGAAGAGGCCAATACGTATTTGTCCAATCCAGAAGTAGCCTATGCCACGGCTGCGGGGGATTTCAAACAAAAAATAGGGACCCAGATGTGGATAGCACTTTTTAACAGGGGCCAGGAAAGCTGGTTGCAATGGCGCAGATTTGATTATCCCATCTTAAATGCGGCACCGCAGTTGACCTTGGATGATATCCCAGTACGACTTACCTATCCCATAGATGAGCAGAACCGAAACAATGCCAATAGAGAAGCAGCTGCTAGCGCCATTGGAGGTGACCAATTGACCACCAAATTGTTTTGGGATATAGATTAGTCATTTGGTTGACATTTTTTTGATTCGATTGATGAAAAGGGGGCAATCTGTTTTGGATTGTTCCCTTTGTTCCCAAAAGCAAGACTATTTTTTTGAATAGGCCAGATTTGGGTTGGAAAGCACCTCTGCTTGTACCTTGGGCGGGTTTTTTTGAAACTCCGTAGGATTCATTCCCGTGAATTTTTTAAAGGCAGTGTAAAATGTAGAAGGGGTATTAAAACCCGCTTCATAGGCGAGGGTTTCAATTTTTACATTTTTGCCCTTCCCGTTGGACAAGGAAGTGGCCACCTGTTGTATCCTACAATAATTGATGAGTTCAGGAAAGGTCATTCCATATTCCTGTTTGATGATTCTGGAAATCAGATAAGCAGGGCGATTTAATTTTTTTGCAAACTTATCCAAGGTAAGTGAAGGTTCCTGATAGATTTTTTGGGTGTTGAGCTCTGATTTGATGTGATGGATCAGGGAAGAATCAAAAGAAATACTTTTCCGTTTTGAAGGAAAGAGCACGGGATTGTTCAGGAGAAAGACCAAAAGCACAAAGACCATGATCGCGGCAACTACGGCTCCCATGGCATAATTGAACATGGTATCGGTATAAAATTGAAAAAGAAAGATGCCCCCAAAACATCCCACGGTCAGTATTAAGAGAGAATTCCATTTATGGAAAACGGCTTTGGTTTCACCAGATTGACGAAACTTTAGCCAAGCGGCCAATACATAGATGAAAAGTCCGTAAGTGGTATAGAGATAGTAGATGTTGGCCACTGGGTTCTTGGCTAGGGCAATATGGACTGTGCCTATCAGTGCCGGTAAAAAATGAAGCAGGTCTTTGGAGGCCAGCTTTGGAGCATCGGCATCAAAATACTTAAAGTATAACCAAAGAAGGGGACCAATACTGGAAAGGCCCAAATATCCAATGGCCACGGCGAGATTGGGAATCTCTCCCGAAAAAAACAAAATGGATTTTACAATCCGGAGGGAAAGGGCCATAAAGAGAAAACCCAAAAACTTTAGTTTAAAACGCTGTTCGTTTCGCACAAAAAGGAGATAAAAGGAAATCAGGAAACCCAAGGCTATGGCAATACCTGAAAAGAAGGCCAAAAAAAGAAAATCTTTCATAAAAAACATCTTCGGAATTCGAAAATCAGGAATCAAAAAACCCAAAATCGAACTAAGCTTGCACAATATAAGCCATTCAATGGGTTAATGGCAAGCCAATTAATGTTAACGATTATAAAGTTGAAAATGAGAAACATAATGATAAGACTTTTTGTATGTGCCCTGTTACTAAGTGCACCTTTGGGGGCGTTTGCCCAATTCCACACCTTAAAAATACCACAGACCAGTAACCGGGTCACCGAAACGCAGCAATTGGCCGTGACGGATATTACTATAAGCTACAGCAGTCCATCCGTAAATGGTAGGGATGTGTGGAACAATCCCAATATTATACCCCAAAAAGGGCAACCCATTGCTTGGCGTGCAGGGGCCAATATGAACACTACGATCAGTTTTAGTACGGATGTGCTCATTGAGGGACAGTCCCTTAAAGCGGGAACCTATGGGTATCATATTGTTCCGGATGGGAATGATTTTGAACTTCTATTTGCCCATAACCATAACCAATGGGGAAGCTACTATCTGGATAGGGAAAATGATGTTACCCTAGCGGTTAATGTCAATGGGGAGGCCTGCGAATTTTCTGAAAAGTTGGATTATGAGTTTTTGGATTGGACGCCAAATTCGGTGACCATCGGATTGGAGTGGGCGGACAAACGTGTTCCATTTAAAGTGTCCGTGGATTTGGAAACCACCGTGGTAGAAAGTTTTAGAAGCGAGCTCCGGGGAATCAATACGTATCATTGGCAGGCTTGGAACGATGCTGCAAGATGGTGCTTGGACCACAATACAAATCTGGACGAAGCCTTGCAGTGGGCCAATAGGTCCATTAATGGAGGATTTAATGGCTTTGCGGCAGACAAAAACCTGACCAATATGTCCACCAAAGCATTGCTTTTGGAGCAATTGGGTAGATCGGATGAGGTGTCTGCCGTATTAGATGAGGTTTCTGGAATGGTGGACAATGCTATGGAAGCCAATAGTACCTCCATGCTGATGTTGCGGTTGGATCAACCAAAAAAAGCATTGGATTTTGTCACTTCCAAGATCAAGGAATATCCAGAGGCTTGGTTTCTGAAAATCAATAAAGGGGTAAGCCACTATTTTTTGAACGATCCCAAGCGTGCCATAAAGGAATTGGAATCGGTTTTACCTGAAACTCCACAGCAATTTCAGCCAAGGGTACAAGAGATTATAGGTGAGGTGCAATCGGGGACATATCGACTACCCTTCTAGATAATCAATCCATGAAAAAGAAATCTATTCTGGTTGTGTTGAAAAACCAGCTACTTGTTTTGGCCACGGTTCTGATGGCATGGACCAACACAACCTGCGCACAAGCTGCATTGGATAAGAAGTATGGGGAAAAGGTAAAAACCTTGGATAGTACCATAGCCACATTGTACTCCGTAATTTCTGGTGAAAAAGGAGAGGAACGGGACTGGGAACTGTTTCGGTACCTCTATTATCCAGGGGCACAAATGGCGGCCAGTGGAAAGAACCCAGAGGGACAAGTGGGCGCGCGCTACCTCACCCCGGGAGAATATATTTCAAATTCGGGGGATTGGTTGTTGACGAATGGGTTTTTTGAAGATGAAATCCATAGGACTACGGAACAATTTGGGCCTATTGCCCATGTGTTTAGCACGTACGAAACATTTCATAGCAGAACGGAAGCTGAACCGTTCATGAGGGGAATCAACAGCATCCAGTTATTGTATACCGGTGAACGTTGGTGGGTCATGAACATTTTTTGGGCCCAAGAAACCGAGGAAAACCCTATCCCAAAAGAGTACTTGCCCAATTGATATGAAATAGGGTAAGTATGATACAAAACATGAAAACCTTGCAATGAACCTCCATGATTTAAGTTAGCAACACCATCTTGTTCAAGGGCACAACACATCATAAAGAGCTAAATTGGGTTTCATTTTTTCCCAAAATGAACCGGACCAAGTGGATTATTGCATTATGGAGTCTTTTAGGGGTATTGACCCTCATTCAACTTACCGTGATGAGGGTGCTTTACCCCGAAAGTATTACGGTGACCGAAGTTTTTGTCTTTCCGCTGGGAAGCTTTGTCATAGGAATTTTGTTGCTTTTTGTGTACTTGATTCCATTGTTTGATTATTGTGCCAAGTTCAAGGTAAGAAAGCGGCTTGTTTTATTGGCCTTGTTCGGGGTGGTGTATGTTCTATGGTATGTTTTATTGGTGGTCTGTGTTTATGCCCTTTTCATAGCAAGGTCATTTGAGGATTTTAGAGACGCCTTCACGGGATTCATATTGTCTAACTTTAATCATACCCTGAAGAATTACCTTTTTCAGATAGCGATTATCTATGCCTATGAGTTCGTACATAATTTGCGGGAAGAAATTACCCGTAAAAAGGATCTTGAAATAAAGTTGGGGATATCCAAGCTACAACTTTTAAGGAGCCAATTGCAGCCCCATTTTCTTTTCAATTCGCTCAACAGTGTGGTTTCCATTATAGACGAGAACAAGGTAAAGGCACAGGAAATGCTCATCAACCTAAGTGATTTTCTAAGAATTACCCTGAATTCGGATTTTAAAAAGTTGGTCACTTTGGAGGAGGAACTGGAAAACGTTGGAAAGTATTTGTCCATAGAAAAAATAAGGTTCGAAGATCAGTTGGAGTACACAATACACATGGATGATGGGGCCTCAAAACTATTGGTCCCCAGCTTTATTCTTCAGCCCATAGTGGAGAATGCGATCAAGCATGGATTTCAGGGGAAATCCGGAAAACTCACTATTCTATTGGAAATCAACTCAAAAGATAGGATGATAATCGTAAAAAACAATGGTCAGGAGCTAACGAATGTTATTGAAAGTCATGGACTGGCCAATGTCAGAAAACGATTGGAACTCTATAACCCCAATGGTGTATCCTTTAGATTGTACCAAGAGGATGGATGGGTCATCAACGAAATACCGATACGATGAAAAAGCTTTCAGTGGCAGTAGTGGACGATGAAGGCCCGGCATTGCGCAGGGTCGTTAAAATGGTTAACGAACATCCCCTGTTGGAATTGATGGGGACTGCCATGACCGCCGGGGATGCCATCCGTATTATTTCCGAAACCAAACCTGACTTGTTGTTGTTGGATATTCAACTTAAGGACGCCACTGCATTTGACGTTCTTGAAAATTTGGGAGAGGATACATTCAAAGGTAAAATCATATTCATAACGGCCTACGACCACTATGCCATAAAAGCATTTGAGCTTAGGGCTTTGGATTATCTGATGAAACCGTTTAAATCCGATCGTTTCCATGAGGCCATTGAAAGAGTGGTGGGCAATGACAAAGCTGAGTTCCATAAGGTGAAGGATGTCATGCAGGGGCTGAAATGGTCTAGCACAGAACTTGTCGTGGTCCCTGAAGGCATAAAAAATTATTTTCTCAACAGAAATTCCATTCAATACATTTATGCAGAAGGGTACTATGCCAATTTTGTCATGGACCGGGATAAAAAACTTTTGCGGATATCTTTAAAGAAGTTGGAAAGCCTGTTGCCCCAAACTTTCATTAGGGTCAATAAATCGGCCATTGTAAACTACCATCGCATCAGTGAATTGGTGAATAATAAAAGCACCATAAAATTGATCATGGAGGATGGTAATGAGTTTCAGGTCTCAGATGCCTTTTCCCACGGATTTAAAAAAATGATGCACGAACTGCTCCATACCTATTAGCAAGTAGGTTTTTAGCGCTATTTTTCTTTTTTCTGAAAGGAAGTCCCTTTTCTGTGGACTAAGAAGAACAAATGGGTTGGTCTTCACACAAGGGAACCAACATTTTTGTAACCTTCAACACAATCAACATGAAAAAAATAGCAGTGGTACTGTTCCTTATGATAGGAACTTTTCTTCAGGCACAGTCTGTGGATTACAACGTTAAAAAAGGGTATGCCGCCAATGGATATGACGTGGTGGCTTATTTTGATGGTAAGGCCAAAGAGGGACTCAAGAAATTCTCTACGGAGTATGATGGTGTAAAATTCAAGTTCCAGAACCAGGAAAATTTGGACAAGTTCAAGGCAATGCCCAATAATTATCTTCCCCAATACGGAGGATATTGCGCCTATGCCGTGGCCGTATCCGGAAAGAAAGTGAATGTTGACCCCAAAACGTTCGAAATCAGGGACAATAAACTATATCTGTTCTATAATTCAGGAAATACGAACACCCTGAAACTTTGGCAGAAGGAATCCCCGGACCAATTAAAAACCAAAGCGGATAAAAACTGGGAAAAAATAAAGAAGCGGTAACTTTTTGGATATAAGGTAGTCTAAACTAGATAGGTAATTTGTTTTTACTGGGTCTAGAATAGTACTTTAGGGTATTGTTTTTTATAGCCCATGGCCCATTTTTCTGCATGATACATTATTTAAAAGTTGCTTTTTCCGGTCTTCTCATCAGTTTTTTGGGCGCTTTGCCCTTGGGAACACTGAATCTGACAGCCTTTGAAATAGCTGCTTCCCAAGGCTTGCTCTCGGCCTTATGGTTTTGTATTGCCGTTGTACTTGTGGAGCTCGTGGTGGTCCGATTGACCTTGTTCGGGAATGAAAAGTTGCAATTGAACGGAAAAGTCATGGATTACCTTCTTCCACTGGGAATTTTATTGCTGATGTATCTCTCCATATCCCATTTTATGGATTCAACAAAGATAGCCGAAGTGGACTCCAAAATTGGGTTATTGCCCAGGTTCAAGTCCACTTTTGTCCTCGGGTTTTTACTCAGTGCCTTGAATCCCTTGCAAATTCCCTTTTGGATGACCTGGAACAAGGTATTGGAAAACAAGGGTATTTTGGAAACCAACAGAAGGGATTATACTTTCTATATTTTGGGAATAGGTATAGGTACCTTGATCGGACTGGGTGCTTTTGTGCTGGCAGGGAAGTATATTTTTACCAATTACAACGAATACAGCAAGGTGACCAATCTTCTTATGGGATTGCTGTACCTTGGATTTTCTTTCTATCTTATGTACCTATTCATCAAAAAACGATTTAATTATAAAACACAATGAGTATGTTCAAATCTTCTGTGGACACCATTGAGCAGTTCAAGCAAATCCTACAGCAAATCCCCGAGGAATGCTACTCCAAATTATGCACTGTTCTTTCCAACTCAACCATTGGTCAGCATACCAGACATATTATTGAACTTTATTTATGTCTGCTGAAGGGATATGATCAGGCCGATGTTTCCTATGACCGTAGGGAACGAAATCAACGGATTGAATTAGAGTTGTCCTATGCCCTGACACAGTTGGAATTTATTCAAGCCCACTTGGAACGTCCCAATAAACCCATCAAGGTCACTTATTAATTATGTGGGGCAGAAACCTGTTTGGATTCCAATTATTTTAGGGAGGTTATGTACAATTTGGAACATACCATCCATCATCATGCGCTCATTAAGGTGGGCATACAGCATTTTACCCAAATGGAGCTACCGGAATCGTTCGGTGTGGCTCCTTCCACCATACAACATAGACAGGCATGTGCACAGTAAGCTTCATTTCCAAGAAGGGAAAATATTTTATGACCTCCAACCGGGATGAGCATGTGTCGCGCCCCTTGGCTTTTGAGCCGAGAGAGGAGACGATTGGTTCGGTCAAGGTGTTGTTTCCCAAAGACCCCAAGGCTGGGGGTACCTGGTTTGCCCTCAATGAACTGGGCCATGTGGGCGTTTTGTTGAATGGTGCCTTTGTCCGGCATCAGTCCCAAGGACCTTATGCCAAGAGTAGGGGGTTGATAGTATTGGATGTCATGGCTTCCATGGAACCCGAACTACAGTTGCAAAAAATGAATTTGCACCAGATAGAACCCTTTACCTTGGTGTTGCTCAATGGAACTCTATTGGAGTTTCGCTGGGATGGCAGTCAGAAATATTTTAGGCCATTGGACGCGTCCAAAAACCATATTTGGTCTTCGGCGACCCTGTACAGTGATGAGGTGATTGCCCGAAGGGCCAAAATGTTCGATGATTTTTTAAAGAAGCAAGATCACATTGAAGCCTCCGATGTGGTAGATTTCCATTCCAACAATCATGAGGATTTTGAAAACGGTTTTATCATTGATCGTGAAACCGGACTTAAAACCTTCAGCGTTACCCAAGCGGTGATTGATCAAGAAGAGATGTTACTGAGGCATTTTGATCTTATTGAAGGCAAAACCTTTGAAATGCCCTTTTCAACTACATCCATTGTACCTGTAAAATGAGTAGCTTAAAACTGAAATGGCACAAACTTACCCATTGGGAGTATTGGCCACTGTGGGCCATTTACTATCCATTGTTTCCGGTTTGGCTGTATTATTCCATCAAGGCGCGTTCCTTTTTCTTTTTCAATGCCGCAAACCCGGCCATGAAGAACGGAGGTATGGCTATGGAATCCAAAATGGAGATCTATAAGATGATTCCCCAACAGTGTATCCCCAAAACCGTGTTCATTGGTAAAAATGAATCTTCCAAATCGGCTTTGGAAAAGATTTTGGCAGCGGATATTGGCTTTCCCTTTATTGCTAAACCAGATATTGGGATGAAGGCCTTTGGCGTGGATAAAATCCATAATAAAGATGAATTTAAAAACTATCTTAAACGTACCCCGTCCCATTTTTTGGTGCAGGAACTCATTCCCTATACCAAGGAAGTGGGCATTTTTTACGTGCGTATCCCGGGAGCTGAAAAGGGTAGGGTCACGGGCATTGTGTCCAAAGAGTTTCTTTCCGTCATTGGAAATGGAACCCATACGATTGAAGAGCTGATTAAAAAAGAATATCGGAGCCATTTGCAGCTAAAGGCATTGGAAAAGAAGTTTGGAGAAACTTTAAAAACAATATTAAAAGAAGGCGAGGAATTTATTTTGGTGCCCTACGGAAGCCATACGCGGGGGGCAAAATTTGTGGACATTACCCATAAACTGAATGATGGTTTGGAAAGTGTGATTGATGGAATATGCTCCCAGATGAAGGAATTTCACTATGGTCGGTTGGACGTGCTGTACCGCTCTTTTGAGGAACTTTGCCAAGGGAAAAACTTTAGTGTGATCGAAATCAATGGGGCAGGGGGAGAGGCCACACACATATACGATCCCAAGCATTCCCTGTTTTTCGCATGGCGCGAAATCACCAAACATTGGGGCTATATGAACCAAGTGAGTATCCTCAACCATAAAAAAGGACATTCCTATTTAAGCTTCAAGGATGGTAGGGCCATGCTCAAGGCCCATGAGGCTTTGGAGTCAAAGTTAAAGGTGATATCATTATAAGATTTAGGACTTATATGCCTCCAAGGCTTGCCTGAAAAAAGCGGATGTCGTTGCTTCCGTTATATCGGAAGCGGGCAAAATGCCACCTTTGAATCCGTTGTTTTTCCATTTGCCTTGGGAAAGCGGCTTAAAGGCCCACGTTCGTAATTGGGTATTGCCACGGTAACCACTGATGTAAAAGTAGAAGTCGTTTGCCATCTCATCCGGAATGGCCAGACCCAATCCCACAGATTTTCCAGAGCCGTTGTGCAAGTGTGCAAAAGCACCCGTATCAAAATGATGGGGCCATACACGCACTTCAGATTCCAATTTTTCATCCTTCAAGAAAGTGGTAAGTACATTTTGGGCCAAACTTCGCAAGCGAATGAGTTCTTGGACTTCACTGCTATCGGAAAGTTCAAATACCTGGTCATTTGCCATGGTATAGGGCAAGCTGTAATGAAGGTCGAACCGATACGGTTTCATAAGACCTGACATTTTTGCCATTTTGGAAATCCATTCCACTACTTCACCATGGGTCTTTCCCTTTAGGGAAAGCGAATGGACGGTGTCGGATTTCCAGTCAAGGGAAAAAGTGCTATAATTCAATCCCAATTGTGTGCCCGATTCATCCAAGGGCCAAGTGAGCAAGCTTTGGTCGGTTATGGAAAAACCTAAATTCGTATGGCTGTCATCCTTCATGGGAGGCAAGAAACTTTTGCCGGCCATGGCAAGATACTGTGCTGCTAAATGGAACTGTTCGATGGTTTTCATGGGTACCCGAGTGTGTTCCCTGAAAATACAAAATTTTGGACGTTTTAGGATGTCTTATCTTCCAAGGCCATTTTTTGCTTGATGGCCTTCATGATGATGGGGGCATGGATACGGGAATTTTCAATAAACCATTTGTGGGTTTCCATACCACCACAGATCACACCGGCCAAAAACAACCCGGGTACATTGGTCTCCATGGTTTCTGGGTCGTAGGTAGGTAGCCTTTTGCCATCTTCGGAAAGTTGGATACCCAGTTTTTCCAAAAAATCAAAATTGGGCATGTATCCGGTCAGGGCCAGCACAAAATCATTGGCCAAGATAACTTCGCCTTGGGGGGTGTTTACAACAATTTCACTTTCCGTGATTTCTTTAACCGTGGCGTTATAATAGGCTTTTATGCTGCCTTCCTCAATGCGATTGACGATATCGGGACGGACCCAATATTTTACCCGTTGCCCTACTTCGGGACCACGAATGATCAGGGTAACTTCGGCCCCTTTACGCCAGCATTCCAAGGCGGCATCAATGGCGGAATTGCTGGCTCCCACCACGGCCAATTTTTGACTGGCATAAAAATGGGGATCCTTGTAATAGTGGGAAACTTTGGGTAAATCCTCTCCCGGAACATGGATTTTGTTGGGCAGGTCGTAAAAACCAGTGGCCACAATAACATACTTGGCCTTGTAGGTATCCTTATCCGTTTTTATGTTGAAGGAAGCTGTCTTTTGCTCCACATCCAATACTTTTTCAAAAAGATGGATATTGAGTTGGTTGGAGGTCACAATTCTTCGGTAGTACTCCAAGGCTTCATTGCGTTTGGGCTTGGCTTCTTTGCTGATGAAAGGGATGTCGTCTATTTCCAGTTTCTCCGATGAGGAAAAAAACTGCATGTTTATTGGATAGTTGAACAGGGAATTTACAATGGGCCCTTTTTCAATGATCACATAGGTGAGTCCTTGCTTTTTGGCCTCAAGCCCACAGGCTATGCCAATGGGACCGCCTCCAATTATGACAACATCAAAATCCTGCATTATGCAATTTTTTCTTTCAATCCCTTGATGGTTTGGGTGGGATTATCACTTTTAAAGACAAAGCTGCCCGCCACCAAAATGTCTGCTCCAGCATCCACCAGTTTTTTGGCATTGGCATCGTTCACACCCCCATCAATCTCGATAAGGGCATTGGATTTTTTTCGTTCAATGAGTGCCTTCAGGTCTTTTACCTTCTGATAGGTATTCTCGATAAAGCTCTGCCCACCAAAACCGGGGTTCACGCTCATCACAATCACAATGTCGATATCTTGGATGATATCCTCCAGTAAACTTACGGGTGTATGCGGATTTAAGGCCACACCAGCTTTCATACCCTCGGATTTTATAGCCTGAAGGGTTCTGTGCAGATGGGGACAAGCCTCGTAGTGTACGGTCAAATGATGCACACCCAGTTTCGCAAAGGTTTTGATATAGCGATCGGGGTCAATGATCATCAGGTGTACATCCAAAGGTTTTTGGGTATGTTTGGCCATGGCCTGTACCACGGGCATTCCAAATGAAATATTGGGAACGAACACACCGTCCATAATGTCCAAGTGAAACCAATCGGCATCACTTTGGTTCACCATTTCAATATCGCGTTGTAGATTGGCAAAATCCGATGCCAATAGGGAGGGAGCAACTAATTTTTTCTGCATTTGATCGTTAAAAGCTGATACAAAAATAAGCAAATGATCTGGCTTTATGGGATCAAACACTCATTTGCTATAGCCAATAGGTGACCTTGAGTACCATGGACCTGTTTTTGATGCCCAAACCTTCGGTGTCATGGTTCTCGTTGTATATCAGGAATATATCGGACATGGGGCTGTAACGCCACTGCAATCGTGAAAATGCACTGAAGTTATTGTCCCGGGAGTTGTACTGGACCACATTGGTGAGGAACAGCTTGTTGGAGAAGCTTATGTTTCCATTGAATCGGGCCAAATGTAGGTTCTTTTCCCCATATCCTTCGGCCAAACGGATGTCGTTGTAGTCATAGGTGAGGCCAAAGGTGCCCCAAGGCCTAAACCGTAACGAACCCTGCAGCATGGCCCCTAGGCGGGTGCCGTTAAAGAATTGGCCATACCCCACATTGGTGTTCCAAACAAAGGTTTTTCGAACATCGGAGCTGTACTGCACATCAAATCTGGAAAAAGAATAATTGCCTATGGGAATAGGAGTGAATTCATCCCCGATCAATTCGGTGGGGAAGAGCAAATCCACTTTCTGATATCGACCGATCAAGTTGAGTTTGGCGGTATTCCGATATTCAAAATCGTAGGCAAGATTGTTCTCGAGCTCATTAAAACTGCCATCGGAATTGAGATAGAGATTGTTCCAGGTCCGTAGTCCATGATAGTTTAATTTGCTATTCTCCCCTTCAGGAAAGAAAAGATAGCGCACCCAAGGATTGAACAAAGTATATCCCAACCTTATGGTTTCTTCGGTAAGGGCATTGTAATTTTCCAAACGGGGGTTCACCCCAAGTTCCGTGATATAATTTTTACCCACTACGTTGAGTAACCATCCTGTTCTGAACCGTTTGGTCAGGTAATTTCCGGTAAAACCATAAAAATGGGTGTCCTCCAAGTTTTCTGGGGTCAGGGAAGTATGGTACATGAAGGTGTTGTTGAGCTTACCACTTTCGGAAATATAACTGAACTCCAAACCTGCATTTCTGGAATACTCCATCTCCGAAGTGGCACTGGTGGCCTGCCTGTTGATGAACAATGCCTTGATGGCGGAACGCTGCAATACTTTCTGCTGAAAAGCTGCGACACTGTAGTTCTGTGCCGCAAATTCATCGGTACGTCGGGTCTGCACGTTCATGACCCCTACCCGTAGGTTCTGGGTGATGTTCCCGGTTAGCCTGCCTCCAAAATCAATGGGAATGGCTTCGCCTTCCATGATACCGATTCTTCGGGAAAAGAAGGGTTTAATATCGTATGTGCCAAAATTGGAGAAAATGTCATTGTTCTCCAGAAAGAAATTGCGCTGCTCCGGTAAAAAAATATCAAAGCGTGTAATGTTGGTCACCTGCTGGTCCACATCGGCATTGGAAAAATCAGGGAATAGGGTAAGGTCTAGGTTCAAACTACTGGTCAAGGCCACTTTTACCTCCCCCCCTAAATCGTTGTTCAACTCGGCCTCTTGCTGTTCGCTGTCCTCAAAGTCGCGAATCGAGGAACTCGTAACATAGGGGTTCAAGATAAAGGTTCCCTTGGCCTTTTCAGGACTTTGGTCCCATTCCAAGGTTCCCATATAGTTGATGCTCACGCCATTGAAGTTTACCGGGAACTGGGTCCAGGTGGTATAGGCGTTGTTCTGTTTGTCCCCACGTATAAAATTAATGCCCCAATCCCGTTGGTTGGGGTTGTAGCGCAAGGTTTTCAGGGGAATGGCTATTTCTGCCACCCAGTAGTCGGGGTATTGTGTGGTTTTGGAAGACCATTTGTTGTCCCAATTTGGGGACATCCAAGTTTGTCCATCTTCAATGACCAAACTGCCCTCCAGTTCCGACCCCCCGGCAGTAACCCCAAATAGCCATCCGCTTTGTTTGGTGTTTACGGGGTCCAGGACCACTGAAAAATTATCGCTCCCCCAATAATCATCGTCATTGTCGCGTACCAGTGATTGCACAATACGCTTGCCTGTATCATAGCATTTGGCCATGATGTAGACATTTTCATGGTCATACGTCATTCGTACTTCAGTTTGATTCTGGGCCTGTCCCTCGTCATTGGGCCAATGATTGAAGAAATTGGTTGCTAGTTGATGTGGCTCCCACTCTTTTTCCCCAATGGTTCCGTCCAGTACAATAGGCTCTGTGGTTTTTCGGATTTGATACTTGAACAAAGCCCTTGTATTGCCACCCCCATTTTGGGATACGGTTACAAGTGGGACCAATGCTAATAAGGACGCGGCCCAGAATCTTTTCATGAACTGCTCGTTTTTTGATGATGGCTCCAAAGAACAGTAACCTTAACATCAATATCAAGAGATGTTGGGGAATGCCTTGACATAGTCCGTGAATGTCGTTGAGAGAGCGTTTGGTGCCGAAAACGTAATGTAATGGGTCGAAAACAGTATTTTGGGAACCTTGACCCGCGATTTAAGGAATGCTTAACAGCGTTGACCTAGAAAAAGCTTTCTAATCGGATGTATTTTGAAGGATGTCCAAAACGTGCGATCGGTAATTTCTGCCGATGGGGAGTTCCTTTCCATTAATCTCCACCATGATGCTATTGAAGGCAGATACTTTGTCCACGGCAATCATAAAAGAACGGTGTATTCTGATGAAACGTTCCTTGGGCAGTTTTTCGGAAAGATGGCCAATCCTTTGCGAAGTGGTAATCTCATTGTCCAAGGTATGGATGATGACCTTGTCGTTCAGACTCTCCAAATAGGTGATATGGGACAGGTCCAATTTTATGATCTTACGTTGGGCCTTGATGTACAACGGCTCCGGTTCAGTGGAAGAACTTGTTTCAGAAACGGCTTTTGGCGGTTGTTCTGTTGTGGAAATGGACTGCCCGGACAAGTATTTATTGGCTTTGGCTATGGTTTTCATAAACCGGCCCATGGAAATGGGTTTTAGGAGATAATCAATGGCATCCAGTTCAAAAGCTTTGATGGCAAATTCACGATAGGCGGTAGTGAAGACGACCAACGGGACAGGGTTGAGGGATTCCAAAAGCTCCAATCCGTTGATTTTGGGCATTTTAATATCCAAAAAGACCAAGTCAATATTCCCTTTTTGAAGATGGCAAAATGCATCGACCGCGTTGGCGCATACCGCCACTACCTCCAATTGGTCAATCTGCTCGGTGTGTTTCACCAGAACTTTTCGGGCCAGGGGCTCATCATCCACTATAATACACCTGATTTTTCTATCCATAGGTGGTCTGCGAATTAATGTCACTTAGGTCGATTTCCAAACTTACCAAAAAACGGTCAGGTTCTTCTTGAATGTCCAACTGATGTTTCTCCGGAAAGAAGAGCATCAATCGCCTTTTTACGTTTTTCAGTCCTATGTTCTTGTCTGTGTCCAGTCCAGTGGTTTCCTGAGTGGAAGATTTACTGTTTTCCACTACAAAGTGGAGCTGCTGGTTCTTCAGTTTTAGGTCAATGGTAATGTAGGAGTCATCAAGAAGGGTGTCGGCCCCATGCTTAAAGGCATTTTCAACAAAGGGAAGCAACAAAAGGGGAGGGATGAACGTCTCGCTGCTATCATTTTCTATCTGGGTGGAAATGGTAAGCTTATCTCCATAGCGCAATTGCTCCAAGGCCACAAGGTTCATCAATTCTTCCCATTCTTTTTCCACGGTGATGAAGCGGTCATTGCATTCGTAGAGCATATAATCCAAGAATTTGGATAGGCCAAGAACAGCATCCGGGGTTTTCGAGGATTTCTCCAAGGAGAGCGAATAAATACTGTTGAGGGTGTTAAAAAGAAAATGGGGATGTATCTGTGCCTTTAGAAATTTGAGCTCAGTTTCCATTTTTTCCTTTTCCAAGGCTTTATTGATTTGTTCCTTTTGATAGAAAAACCGTTGTAATTTGATGGCCATGGCCACAAACACGGGAGTATAAACGGCAATAAGGGAATTCAATACCTTGGGAAGGTACAGGACCGGGGTTTTCCAATGTTCCTCTTCCGGATAGAACCAGTGGTAGAGATATCTCCAATTCATGTAGCGGTCTATCAGTGCCATACTCAGTGCCAAAATTATGGACAACACAATGTACTGTACCATTTTTTTGGGATACAGGTACTTGGGCATCAAATAGTAGAGGGTAATGTAGGTAGGGATAATTTTCCAAGGCAATAAAAACAGCAATTGTAGAAACTGGTCCCAATAATTATCCTCATAACTGCCCCACAGAACAGTGTAGAACAAGATGTAGCCCAACCAAAAAAGGACGTGGTAGGTTATTCTGTTCTGACTGCTGAGTATCCTTTCAATCATATTGATATATATTCCCTCCAAGAGTATTTTGGCGGAAAATCCCTTGGAGTAACACCATTTTAAAGATGAAAGTACAAAATAGGAGGCATGTGTATGGCAAACCTCCCGTGGATAACCTCTTTTTGGCGGTATATACCATTTTTGTTGGAAAAAAGAAAAGGTATATAAATGAAAAAACTCCGGTAATCAGCCGGAGTTTATTCATCAATCAAAAAACGAACAGTCATGATAAACTGTTGTAGGTTTACAAATTACAACTTTCTTGCCAAAAAACAAATTTAAGGTTTGTTTAACTGTAATTTGTTGGCATAATCTTACGTTTTATCCCAAATACGTCTTCAAAATCTTACTTCTGGAAGTGTGTTTCAAGCGTCGGATTGCTTTTTCTTTAATCTGACGAACCCTTTCCCTGGTAAGGTCAAAAGTCTCTCCAATTTCCTCCAAGGTCATGGAGTGCTGTCCGGCCAAACCAAAGTAAAGCCTTATTACATCAGCTTCCCGGGGGGTCAAGGTCTCCAAGGCACGTTCAATCTCAGTGCGTAGGGATTCGTGCAATAATTCCTTGTCAGGGTTAGGGGATTCACCACTACGGAGTACATCGTAAAGGTTGGAATCCTCACCATCGATCAATGGGGCATCCATGGATACGTGACGACCTGAATTTTTTAGGGATTGTTTTACATCTTCCACGGTCATGTCCAATTCTTTGGCAATTTCCTCGGCAGATGGGGTACGCTCATGGGCTTGTTCCAAGAACGCAAAAGTCTTGTTGATCTTATTGATGGATCCAATTTTGTTCAAGGGCAAACGTACAATACGCGATTGCTCCGCCAATGCTTGTAGGATGGACTGACGAATCCACCAAACAGCATAGGAAATAAATTTGAATCCACGGGTTTCATCAAAACGTTGTGCGGCTTTAATCAATCCCAAATTTCCTTCATTGATCAAATCAGGTAGGGTCAATCCTTGGTTTTGATACTGTTTTGCAACAGAAACCACGAATCTAAGGTTGGCTTTGGTCAATTTTTCCAAGGCCACTTGGTCTCCCGCTTTGATGCGTTGTGCCAGTTCCACCTCTTCATCGGCGGTGATCAAATCCACCTTGCCGATTTCCTGCAAATACTTGTCCAACGATGCGGTTTCCCTATTGGTAACCTGCTTTGTAATCTTTAACTGTCTCATCTAAAATTTCTCCTTCAAATTAAATTTGTGAACCGAAGCTCATTAGGTTATACGTAGAAAAAGAAGAAAAGTTACATTTTGATGCGTTTTTTTTGTAAAACATTTCTTAATAATGCAAAAACCCCGGAATATCCGGGGTTTTGTTTTGATAAAAGATTGATATTAATCCCTTCTCGGTTTTCTGTCGCGATCACCACCTCTGCGGTCACCACCTCTACGATCACCGCCTCTGCGATCACCACCTCTATCGTTTCGTGGTGGTCTTTCGGTATATCCTTCAGGTTTTGGAAGCAAAGCTTTTCTGGAAACCTTTTCCTTTTTGGTCCTTGGGTCCAGGCCAAAATACTTTACATCAAGTACATCGCCTAGATTTACCACATCGGTAACATTGTCTGTGCGTTCCCATGCCAATTCAGATACGTGTAGCAATACTTCGTTGCCAGGAGCATCGGTATATTCCACAACCGCACCAAATTCCAACACCTTGATGACTTTGACCTCGTAAACGCTGCCTACTTCGGGCTTGAACATGAGCGCATCGATCTTGGCCAATACCATATCGATGCCATCTTGATCGGTACCCAAGATTTCCACAATACCTTCTTCGGTATCTGGATCTTCGTTGATCACGATCGTAGTCTTGGACTTCTTCTGTAGGTCTTGAATAACCTCACCACCTTTACCGATCAATGCTCCAATGAATTCACCAGGAATGATTCTGGTAATGATTTTTGGTGCGTAAGACTTCACCTCAGGTCTTGGCTCTGCAATGGTATCGGTAAGTTTGCCCAAAATGTGCAATCTTCCGTCCTTGGCCTGCATCAAAGCTTTTACCAAGATTTCATAGGAAAGTCCTTTTACCTTGATGTCCATTTGGCAAGCGGTGATACCGTCTTCGGTACCGGTTACCTTAAAGTCCATATCCCCTAAGTGATCTTCATCACCCAAGATATCAGAAAGTACGGCATATTTACCGGACTCGGTATCGGTGATCAATCCCATGGCAATACCGGAAACTGGTTTTTTCAACTGGATACCGGCATCCATAAGGGCCATAGTACCTGAACAAACGGTGGCCATGGAAGAGGAACCGTTGGATTCCAATACCTCGGATACCACACGAACGGTATATGGGCAATCTTCAGGAATCATGCCCTTAAGGGCACGTTGCGCCAAGTTTCCGTGTCCAACCTCTCTACGGGAAGTACCACGAATAGGTCTTGCCTCACCAGTGGAGAAAGGAGGGAAGTTATAGTGCAAATAGAAGGTTTCTTCACCTTCATAAGATGGCATGTCAATTTGGTTGGCCTCTCTGGAGGTTCCCAAAGTAACGGTTGCCAAAGCTTGGGTTTCACCACGGGTAAAGATGGAAGAACCGTGTACACTTGGCAAATAATCCACCTCACACCAGATAGGACGGATATCGGTAGTCTTACGACCGTCCAAACGAAGTCCTTCTTCCAAGGTTAGGTTACGAACCGCTTCTTTTTCGGCTTTGTGGTAGTATTTGGACACCAATCCGCCAATTTCTTCCAATTCTTCCTCGGAGAAAGTAGCTTTGATTTCTTCCTTGATTTCTTCAAAAGCAGCACTACGCTCGTGTTTTGCAGAACCTGCCTTGGCCACAGCATATACTTTGTCATAGGCCAAGTCATAAACCTTCTTCTGAAGATCTTCATCTTCTACTTCAGGTTCGTACTCACGGGTTTCTTTTTTACCGAAAGCTTCGGCCAATCTAACCTGTGCGGCACATTGAACTTTAATGGCTTCGTGGGCAAATTTGATGGCTTCCACCATTTCCTCTTCGGAAATTTCACTCATTTCACCTTCCACCATCATTACGGAATCTTCAGAAGCACCGATCACCATGTCGATATCGGAACTCTTCAATTGCTCCATGGTTGGGTTGATGATCAACTCACCATCGATACGACCTACGCGAACCTCGGAAATTGGACATTCAAAAGGAAGGTCGGACAATTGGATGGCTGCAGAAGCGGCCAATCCTGCCATGGCATCGGGCATTACGTTTTCGTCGTGAGACATCAATTGGATCATCACCTGTGTTTCTGAGTGATAATCTTTGGGGAACAAAGGTCTCAAAACCCTGTCCACCAAACGCATGGTCAATACCTCGCCATCGCTGGGTCTTGCCTCACGCTTGAAGAATCCGCCGGGATAACGTCCGGCAGCGGCAAATTTTTCGCGATAATCCACGGTAAGTGGTAGAAAATCAACATCGCTTTGTTTGTAGTTGGAGACAACGGTACATAGTAACATGCACTTGCCTGATTGGACTACCACAGAACCATGGGCCTGTTTCGCCAATTTTCCGGTTTCAATAGAGATTTCCCTACCGTCACCAAGGTCAATGACCTCTTTAAAAGTTTTTGGAATCATAAGAATTCGTCTTACCCGTCAAAAAAGATACGGGTCGTTAAACATTTGGTCTACCGCCATCCGGGCGGTCGGGTTGTGTTGTTGTTGTGTTTGCCTCTCGGCACTGACCAATGAAAAACTATTTGAAGCTTTTTGTGTTTGCCCAATTCAATGGGACTTTGTGTCGTTGGAGCCCGTCCAACTAAAACAAAGGGGAAGCCAAAGCTTCCCCACCGTTTTTATTTTCTGATACCTAGTTCCTTAATTAGAGAACGGTACTTTTCAATATCTTTTTTCTTTAGGTAATCCAAAAGACTACGTCTTTTACCTACCAACGCCACCAAAGAACGCTCTGTGTTAAAATCTTTGTGGTTCCTTTTAAGGTGTTGTGTCAAGTGGTTGATACGGTGTGTGAACAATGCAATTTGCCCTTCCGTAGAACCGGTGTTGCTCTCAGAGCCGCCGTGTTTCTTGAAAATCTCGGCTTTTACTTCTTTTGTTAAATACATTCCAATATTTATTTAAATGATTTTTATGTATGGATTGACAGTTCCCCTGGCTTTCAGGGGACAAGCAATCAGCGTGCAAAGATAAGTTCTTTTTTTTGAATCTATGAATTTTGGCAACATTTTAAACCTTTTTGGCTTTAGCGGGTCAAAGCACCAAACCATTTAAATTCAATCATTATGAAAAAGAATCGTATTCCAATGCGTTTGAAAAGTTATGCCCCTGCGCTGACCGGTTTGCTAATGTTGTCGGTTGTATCCTGTAGTGAGGATGGATCTACGGGGGAGGAACTCTCCGGGACAGAGGTCATATCGGCAACAGAATTGAAATTCAGTGATGAAACCGAAATGATTTCCGAAGAGGTTACGGCCATTGCCGAAGAAATGTATGCTGCCGATGAGATTTCGACCACTTCCAAAATAGACTATAACTCGGGGTATTTACCAGATTGCACCACTGTAACCATAGAGCTTACCGAGACGACCAAAGAAGTGACCCTTGATTTTGGTGAAGGCTGTGAAATGCCCAATGGAAATACCTTGAGTGGAATTATCTATTTAAGTTATACTTTGGATATGGAGGCAGCCACAAATACCATTGAACTGAATTTGGAGAATTTTATGTTCAATAGTGTGGCCGTGGAAGGTTCGGCGAGTATTGTTCGGTCCCGTTCCAACGAAAATGGAAACCCGCAAGGGGTGGCCAATGCCAGTTTTTCAACCACTTGGCCAGATGCAACCACGGCATCCTATACGGGGACGCGGACTCGGGAGTGGATTGAAGGGTTTGGAACCGGTTTTTGGGGAGACAATGTATTCTTGATCACAGGGAAAAGAACCTATGTGAGCAGGGCAGGCAATGAGTTTGTCAAGGAGGTGATCACTCCGTTGCGAAGGGAGCTTTCCTGTAGGTTCATTGTAAGTGGTGTCATGGAAATTTCACGTTTGGGCAATACGGTGAGTTTGGATTTTGGGGATGGCAGCTGCGATGCCAAGGGTATGCTCACATATCCAGATGGAACAGAAGAAGAAATATTTTTACGTCGGTTTAAGAATTAATTTTATAATAATGAAACGCTCTGAAATTGGGGCGTTTCATTATATGTTGGCAAAGTGGGGCTAATCTTCCTCTCCCATATATTCATCCCATTTATCTATTCTTTCATCAAAATTGGTAATTCCTCCCATAGCTCGACAAATATTTTCTATCTCTTTTGCGTAGTTAGCACCATTGGCAAAAAAATCATCTGCAAATGTTCCTATATCAATTTGTAATTGATAAAACATACCGTTTCCTATACTCACCTCTTCAAATTTTGGCTGATAAGATGAAAAATAATTATACCTATTTTGCTCATAAACGGATATGATTTTTTGTTTGGCTTTATTTAAATCTTGTAATGTTTTGAAATCAGCAATTACAATACAATGAATCTTGTCGCCTTCCACTTGGTTGTACCATTCATCCTCTATACAAAAGGCATAGGTTTCTTGCTCTTCACAATCCCAATTTGGTAATTTTTCAATGTTATCTGCTAATTGGATAGAAATACGCCAAGCTTTTTTCCACATATCTTCCCAATATTCTGTTTCCTCTCCAAGATAGTTGGAACGATAGGGCAATACTTGCCATTTTAAAGGTCTCGAATGAACATCCATATCTTTTAATATTTCTGCATAAAAACTTTCGGGACCGTTGGGAAAATCATCTTGGTGAGTGGGTGTAAGATTGAAAGAAATGATACTCATGGCTGTTTCATTTTTTTCTAGCTTTGGGTGCCATAAATAATAGGATGCACTGACTTCCATAGTAGTGGGAGTTTTAATATTTCAATACTTATAGATTATCCAATCCAATGATAGCTGGACATTATCAGGATTGATGAGGCTGAAGAAAATATTATGCGCAATGCATATAGTAAAAATAAAAAAAATCCCCGAACTCGGGGATTTTTTTATTTTCTTATGGGTTGATTGGTGATCAAGTCTATATATTGATTTACTTTCTTTTTCAAGTCCCTGCGATGGGAGATGAAATCCAAGAACCCATGTTCTTTCAAAAACTCCGAGGTCTGGAAGCCTTCGGGAAGGTCTTTCCCTACCGTGTCCTTTACTACCCGGGGTCCGGCAAAACCTATCAAGGCACCGGGTTCCGCTATGTTAATGTCCCCCAGCATGGCGTAAGAAGCTGTGGTTCCTCCCGTGGTGGGGTCGGTACATAATGATATATAGGGTATTTTGGCTTCGGCCAATTGGGCCAACTTAGCCGAGGTCTTTGCCAATTGCATAAGGGAGAGCGCGGCTTCCATCATACGGGCCCCTCCTGACTTTGAAATCATCAAGAATGGGATTTTCTTCTTTTTGGCCTCATCTATGGCTCGGGAAATCTTTTCTCCAACTACACTACCCATGGATCCTCCAATAAAACCGAAGTCCATACAGGCAATGACAATATCCTTGCCCATGGATTTTCCCACAGCGGTACGAACGGCATCCTTAAGCCCCGTTTTCTGCTGTACGGTCTTTAAACGATCGGAATATTTTTTGGTGTCCACAAACTTCAAAGGGTCCTTGGAGGTCATGTTGGCATCAAGTTCCTTGAACTTGTTGTCATCAAACAGAATCTCAAAGTATTCCTTGCTGCCGATCCTAACATGGTAATCATCCTCGGGACTGACATAGAAGTTTTTGGCGAGGTCTTCGGACTCTACAATTTTTCCGGTAGGGGATTTATACCATAACCCCTTGGGCGTGTCCTTTTTTTCCTCGGTAGTGGTCTGTATTCCTTTTTCCTTTCTTTTGAACCAAGACGACATGCAATCAAAATTAAGTTAAACGAAAGTCTTATAGGGTGTTTACATTGTTCAAATCCTCAAAGGCTTTTTTCAAACGGTTTGAAAAAGTCTTCTCCCCTTCACGAAGCCATACTCTGGGATCGTAGAATTTTTTGTTGGGCTGGTCATCTCCTTCAGGATTTCCGATTTGTGCTTGAAGATAAGCTGATTTTTCTTGGACATAGTCCCGTACCCCTTCCAAAAATGCATATTGCAAATCGGTGTCAATATTCATTTTAATAACACCATATCCAATGGCTTCCCTGATTTCCTCCAAAGTGGAACCGGAACCTCCGTGGAATACAAAATCGATATGGTTTTCCTCAACACCATATTTTTTGGTGATGTATTCTTGGGAATTCTTCAAGATCTTGGGTGTCAATTTTACGTTCCCCGGCTTGTATACCCCGTGAACATTACCAAAGGCAGCGGCTATGGTGAACCTGTGGCTTACCTTGGACAGTTCTTCATAGGCGTATGCCACTTCTTCGGGCTGGGTGTAGAGTTTGGAATCATCCACATCGCTATTGTCCACACCATCTTCTTCACCTCCGGTAATTCCCAGTTCAATCTCCAAGGTCATCCCCATTTTGCTCATACGCTCCAAATAGGTCTTGCAAATTTCAATGTTCTCTTCAATGGGTTCTTCGGAAAGGTCGATCATGTGGGAGCTGAACAAGGATTTTCCAGTAGCCTTGAAATGTTCCTCACTGGCATCCAAAAGCCCATCTACCCAAGGCAATAGTTTTTTGGCGCAGTGGTCTGTGTGAAGAATTACGGTGGCACCATATGCTTCGGCCAACTGGTGTACATGCTTGGCTCCGGAAACGGCTCCTAATATGGCAGCTCTCTGGTTTTCGTTGGAAAGTCCTTTTCCTGCATTGAACTGGCCTCCGCCGTTGGAAAATTGTATAATAACGGGAGAGTTTAGTGATGCGGCTGTTTCCAATACGGCATTTATGGTATTGGACCCGATCACGTTCACTGCCGGAAGGGCGTAACCGTTTTCTTTTGCGTGGTTAAAAATTGCTTGTACTTCATCACCGGTTGCAACACCAGGCTTAATATTGTGGGACATAATTTTTGTTGATTACGATTATTAAGTTGAGTCAGGCCACAAAAGTAATAAAATATTTACTCTAGAAAGGATAATTGATCCCTATGTTGAAAACGGCATTTTTCAGGTTGTATCCACTGAACCAACGGTCTGACCCCTGCCGGGCCGGGTCGTAGGCTTTGAACCCCACATCCAACCTGAACACAAAATAGGTGAAATCGTAGCGAAGTCCCAGACCTGTACCCAAGGCAATATCGGCCAAGGAGGAGAAGCCGGTAAAGATGGCATCGGGGTTGTCCTCGTTGTCAAATACGTTCCAAATGTTCCCCGCATCGGCAAATAAAGCCCCCTTTACATCCCCGGCAATGGGAAACCGATATTCCAGGTTCAGTGCAAGTTTTAGGTTGGCTTCGTTGAAGTCATTGAGGTTATTGGTCTTTCCAGGGCCCAACTCATAGGCGTTCCAAGCCCGGTTGTCGTTGGAGCCCCCACCAAAGTAGCTTCGTACAAAGGGTATGTTGTCCGAATTTCCATAAGGGACCGCAAGGCCAAAAAAACTCCTGAAGGCAATGACCTTGGAGTCATCCACGTCCCAGTGCCGTATAAAATCAACCTCTGTTTTGAGATATTGGGAAAAGGGAACGCTGAATACCAAAAGTTGATCACGGTCATTTTTGTTGTACGGGACCACATTGGACAGTAGTGAAAGCAAATTCCCGGCTCCTTCCAGTTTTACCCTGAACTGATAGAAGTTGTTGTCGTTGATGTCAACCCGGCTATTTTTGAAAAAGGTATAGTTGGAGGCAAAGATGAGGTTGTTTTCCGTTAATCGCTGTCGACGTTCCTCTATACGGTTTACTTCATTGAACTCTTCGGAATCCAAGGGTATTTCATTATTCAAGACAGCCCCTACAAAACCATTGGCCCCTTCGGGGATGTTTAACTCAAATGGGTCATCCTCATTGTCCACTTCCTTAAAGAAATCTGCAAATTCTGGGTCTTGGTCAAAGGCATCGGCTATATTGTCCAGATTTCTATAGGTATTTCGATACACATTGTAGAAATTGTCCGGGTTGGTGTTCCGCACAAATTCCACATTCAACAATTCCACATTGTGTTTTAATTGGGTCGATGGAGACCAATTGTAGGATAGGATGGAATTCAGGGACTGTTTGTCCAACCCTATGTTTCGTTGGAAGTTGGTACCTGCCGATAGCCTACTTTGGGGAAGCATATAATATGGAATGATTTTCTCCGTATTGAACGGGAACCAAATCCTGGGGAAGGTAATGTTCACATCACCACCAAGCTCCGAGGTAAACGGTTCGTCGGAGAAGAGGGAGGCGTCGCTCAACAGGCCTATGGAACCCCTTGCGGAAATGTTCAGGGTTTCTGCCCCGCCAAAAACGTTTCTTGTAATGACCGATGTACTGAATGCGGTACCCACCTGTTGTATGTTGGAGTGGGTCACATCAAAGTCGAGGTTCAATGAAAACTTGGGCCTTGGCGCCAAATACACATTGGAAATCAGTTGGTTTTGGGTGGTGTCTGGAATAAATTCAATGTTCGGATATTTGAATGTATTCAGGTTGGTGATCTGCCGGTAGGTGCGAATGCGATCCAGATCCCTGTAAATGCTGTCTTTTTGGAAAAAGATAGCGTCGGTCAATGCTTTGGGGTTATACCTGAGCCTGTCCTTGTAGAAAATGGTATAGTTGTCATATTCCAAGGATTGCAGCGAATCGGTTTCTCCACCGATTACATAATCGGCATAGATATTTATTTTTTTAAGTCGATGGATTCTATACGGGCTGTTGACATCCGTACTGTCCGAGGTGCTTCTGAATTTTTTGATGTTCAGTTGCACATCCATCAATTGGTCATCGGCCAATTGGGTGGTGTCACGAAGAATGTCGTAACTGATGGAACTCTCCTGAAAATTGTAGACCCCGGAGTTTCGGAACAAAGCGGTCAATCGTTCCCGTTCTTGGTTAAAGTTGGTCAGATCAAATTGGTCGCCTTCTTTGACCAAGGTCAGATCCAATGATGCATCGTAAATGGAATCCAGTTCTGGGGAGGTTATGTTTTTTTGGACGGTATCAATGATAAAGGGCTTACCCAGATTGAGTTTGTATTCCAACTCGGCCCTTTTTTTTCTTTTTCCTTCGAGAATGCCATAGTTTCCGGAATTGTTGAAATACCCTTTGCTCCTGTAATACGCCTCCAGCCTTTCCACCGATTTTCGGGTAAGTGCGGTGTCAATGACTACGGGAGGTTCCCCAATCCGTTTTAGAAAATCACTGGCTCCTTTTACAATAAAGGATTCCTGAAGACGGTTCACCTGTTTTTGGGAAAGGAGATTGTTCAATCTTTTTTCCCTTTTTTCCTTGCGGTGGAGCCAATCTTGAAAAGAAGAATCTGGATTTTCCTTGGCCAAGTTATAGAGGTTGAGGCGCAGGGGGTATCCAAGGACGTTACTGTTGGGTTTTTGGGAAATAAGGCCTTTGATTTCACTATCGCTTACCTTTTCCTCATCCACATAAATGGAGTTCTTGGTGAGCAATAATTCATCATCTCCCACCTTTTTAAGGGTATTGCAACCAGCCGCACTCAATATAAGCAACAATAACCCTATTTTTGTCACGTTGCGCATTAGACCTAAAGAACCCCTCATAGACGCCAAAAATACACGATTTAGATGGTTACAAAAAACCAAATTAAACTAGTTGTAAACCTAAAGCAAAAAAAGTACCGAACTCAACACGGTTTGTTTGTTGTGGAAGGGGAAAAGACGGTTTCGGAGCTGTTGAACGCAGGCTTGGAGCCCTTTGGGCTGTTTGTGGATGAGGTTGAAAAAGGAGCGGATTTTAACAATCCGGAATTGGTGTCGAGTACCATATTGAAACAAATGAGTAGCCTGTCCAGTCCCAATGGGGTGTTGGGCGTTTTCCATATCCCCGTTCCAAAACCCGTTGATGGGGCAGATTGGGTGGTTGCCTTGGACGCCGTTCGGGATCCGGGCAATTTAGGGACCATTATACGGTTGTGCGACTGGTTTGGGATACCGCATTTGGTCTGTTCCCAAGATACGGTGGATTGTTTTAACCCCAAGGTACTACAGGCCACCATGGGTTCCATAGCCCGGGTCAATGTGGCTTACATGGACTTGGGAGCCTATTTGGAAGAAACGGCATTGCCTGTTTATGGTGCTTTTATGGATGGCGACTCGGTATATCAGCAAAAATTACCCTCCAAAGGAGTTTTGGTGATGGGCAACGAGGCCAATGGAATTTCTGAAGCTGTTAGTGGATTGGTCACTACACGCATTTCCATTCCCCAATATGGAAAAACCACAACCGAAAGTTTGAATGTTGCCACGGCCACGGCCATTCTTCTCAATGAGATCAGAAGATAGCTTTTTGAATTTATGTGTGATTGGATTCGTGGATTCTTGGATTTTTTTGAACTTCACTATCCAACCCTACTCAAAAGTGAAATTGATAAAGATGCCCCGGGTGCGCATGGCATTGATATTCCCGGTCCAAGGACTGTTGGGGTCTTCGTCGGGGACCAATTCATCCGTTAGGGCAAAGACGCCACGTATGGAGGGCGAAAATTTGAAGTATTCGGTATAAATATCAATACCGAACCCTAGTTCGTATCCATACACATTTTTTTTCATCCGAAATTCTCCACTACTGTTATCATCCAAACTGTCTTCCTTGCTGCCCAAATTCATTGAAGTGTACACGCCTCCTGTGATAAAAGGTTTCCAGTTACCAATGCGACGGGTACTGGCCTTGATCAATAAGGGAAAACGGATATAGGTGGAGCGGACCTCACGGATGGCATCGGCTTGTGTGGTAAAACCGGGAAAGCCCAAATTTCTTGAGGTGTACAATAAGCCGGGCTCAAAACGGGCATCCAAAAACTCATTGATGCGCATTTCGCCGATAAGTCCAACATTGAATCCAAAACTTTTCTCTACCAAGATGTCCCGGCCAATATCGTTTTTGTACTCAAATTGAAAATCGTATTGGTTGAAACCGAGGTAGTATCCCCAGTTCAAAAACTTTTTGTCCTCGTTTTGAAGGTTGAGTATGGGGTCTTCCCTAAACTGTGCCGAGGAGGTTGGGCATGCCAGCATAAGCAGGCCAAACAGAAGAAAGATGTTTTTCATCAAACTATTTTGTAGCGACATAAATGGAAGCTGCTCCAAATGTCTGGGGTTTGTTCTCTACTCCTATAAACCCAATTTTGGCCAAAATATTGTTGAAAGCCTCCCCATGTGGAAAAACTGATGCCGATTCGCTGAGGTAGGCATAGGCCGATCGGTCTTTGGAAAAGAGCTTGCCTATAGTTGGTAAAATGTATTTGCAATAGATATTGTACCCTTGTTTAAAAGGAGTTTTTGTTGGCACGGAAGTTTCCAAGATCATTAATGTGCCCCCGGGTTTTAGCACTCGGTGGATTTCTTGTAGGCCTTTTTCCAGGTCTTCAAAATTGCGGACACCGAAGCCTACCGTTACCGCATCAAAACTTTGGTCGTCAAAAGGCAGATTTTCACTATCGCCCACGATCATTTCAATGCTGTCTTGGAGGTTTTTTTCCTTGATTTTGGTCTTTCCCACTTCCAACATGCCGGGAGAAATGTCCAATCCGATGATTTTTTCAGCTCCAGTTCCCATCATGGCAATGGCCAAATCACCTGTACCCGTAGCGATGTCCAAGAGGGTTTTGGGTTTTTTGGCCGCCAGAAGCTTTACCATCCGTTTGCGCCATTTTAGGTCTATTCCGAAGGAAATCACACGGTTCAACCCGTCATAATCACCAGAAATAGTGTCGAACATTTGCCGAACCTGCTCCTTTTTTCCCAATTCAGATTCCTTGTAAGGCGTAACTTTTTTTGACATCTCCTTATTTTGCTGGCAAATATACAATTTCACCTTATGGGAGGCGTACAAAAATATTTGTGTAATTTTGCCGGGAAACGGGGAACTTTTTCCGTATTATCTTAAGAATATGTCTTTTAGGCCACGGTCACTATTCTTTGTGTCAAATACAGGGCACAAATTGAATCGATTTAACAACACATCTTATTCCAATCAATGAAAATCATTATTGCAGGTGCTGGTGAGGTAGGGTTCCATTTGGCAAAACTTTTGTCCTATGAAGCGCAGGATATTACGTTGATTGATCCAGATAAGGAGAGCTTGACCTATGCCGATAATCATTTGGATATACGGGTGCTTCGTGGTGATGCCACTTCCGTGCAAGTACTTCGGGATGCTCAAGTGGACGGTTCAGATTTGGTAATTGCGGTTACCTCCTCCGAAACCACCAACATTACCCTTTGTTTTTTAGCAAAGCAGTTGGGGTGCAAAAGGACCATAGCCCGTATTTCCAATACGGAGTTCATGGATAACCGTGAACTCATTAAGTTCGAGGAGCTGGGTATTGATGAGTTGATATCGCCCGAACGATTGGCCGCTATGGAAATCCAGCTCATGCTGAACCAATCGGCGTTCAACGATACCTACGAGTTTGAAGGGGGGCTGTTGACCATGTTCGGGGTGATTTTGCCCAGAACGGCCCCGTTTGTGGGGAAAATGGTGAAAGAGGCCGCTAGGATTTTTCCCGAACTTCACTTTATGCCCATCGCCCTACAACGAATGGGAACGCAGTTTACCTTGATTCCCCGTGGGGATACCGTGTTCAAGGAGGGAGACCAAGTGTATTTCATTACCTCGGACAAGGGGGTGGAAGAGCTTTACAAGCTTACCGGGATGCAAAAACAGGATATCAAAAATGTGATGATCTTAGGAGGCAGTAAGGTGGGCTTCAAAACGGCCCGTGACCTGTGCACGAAAAAATTCAATGTAAAACTCATCGAAAAAAATAAGGAAAAGGCCTTTGATATTGCCGATGAACTGCCCCATGCCCTGGTCATCAACGGGGATGGTAGAAATGTGGAACTTTTGGAAGAAGAAAGTTTGGAATCCATGGATGCCTTCATTGCCGTTACGGGAAATTCCGAGACCAATATCATGTCCTGTCTGGTGGCCAAGAACAAGCGCATCAAAAAGACCATTGCCCTAGTGGAGAACATGGATTATTTTCAGTTGTCCCATTCCATTGGCGTGGATACGTTGATCAATAAAAAACTGTTGGCGGCCAATAGCATATTCCGCTATATAAGAAAAGGAGAGGTGTTGGCACTGACCCGATTGAACAACCTCAATGCCGAGATATTGGAGTTTGAGGTCAAGGCTTCGTCACTGGTAAACGGGGAGATCATCAAAGAACTGAATTTCCCAAGGGAAGCCAGTATCGGTGGGGTCATTAGAAACGGCGAGGGAATCATTGCTCTTGGGGATTTTAGGATTACGGAAGGAGATCGCGTGGTGGTCTGTTGCCTGCCCAAGGCCATCCCAAGGATAGAAAAGCTGTTCCTATAATGAGGCTCAATACACGAATCATTGTTCACATCATGGGGCTATTGTTGCTTTGCAACGGGTCCTTTATGCTTCTGGCAGCCTTTGCCAGTGGTATTTATAAAGACGGTGCCACCTTGGATATTACCCTTGCGGCCATTGTGACCATGCTCTTCGGGATGATGGCCATGTTCAATACCCGCGGGCACAAAAAGGAAGTAAAACGTAAGGAAGGTTACATTATAGTGACTTTTGGTTGGGTGGTGATGTCCATTTCTGGAATGCTTCCCTATCTCTTTTCTGGGTCTATACCTTCCATTACCGACGCTTTTTTTGAAACGATATCCGGCTATACCACAACAGGGGCGTCCATTTTGGACGATATTGAATCCCTCCCCGAAGGAATTTTGCTTTGGAGGAGTCTGACCCACTGGATCGGAGGGATGGGGATCATTGTGTTGGCCATTGCCATTCTGCCTCTTTTGGGGATAGGGGGGATGCAGTTGTTTGCCGCGGAAGCACCAGGTCCGGCCGGAGATAAATTACATCCTAGGATTACGGACACCGCCAAACGATTATGGTTGATTTATTTTGGATATACCGTTGCGGAAACCGTATTGCTTAAATTGGCGGGAATGACATTTTTTGATGCCATCAACCATGCATTGGCCACCATGTCCACGGGAGGGTTTTCTACCAAAAACGCCAGTTTGGCGTATTGGAACAACGCACCTGTGATTCAGTATATCACCATTGTTTTTATGTTCTTGGCCGGAAGCAATTTTGTACTCAGCTATTTTGCGTTCACAGGACGGGTGCAACGCATTTTAAGGGATGAAGAGTTTAGATACTACTTCGGCTTTGTGGTGATTTTCTCTATTTTGGCCGCATTGGGCATCTACTTTAAGGGTGATGTACCTGTATCCGATTTTCATCCCATGGTCTGGGGCGAAGCCGAAAGTGCTTTTAGGCATGCCCTGTTCCAGGTCATCGCTGTAATCACTACCACTGGTTTTGTTACGGCAGACTTTACCTCATGGACCCCATTTTTGACCGTTTTCTTTTTTGGGTTGATGTTCTTGGGGGGGTCCGCGGGATCCACGGCTGGTGGGATTAAGGTGATGCGCCATTTGATCATCATCAAAAATGGGGTCTTGGAGTTTAAACGGACCCTGCATCCCAATGCCATTATTCCGGTTCGCTATAATGAAAAGACAGTAACGGAGCATATCGTGTACAATGTCATTGCTTTTTTTGTACTGTACATGCTTTTGTTCATCATCGGTTCCTTGGTATTGGGCTTTTTAGGGCTGGATTTTGTTTCGGCCGTAGGTGGGGCTGCCTCATCCTTGGGGAACGTAGGGCCGGCCTTTGGTGACCTTAACCCTGTGAGCAATTACAACAGTTTACCGCCTGCCGGGAAGTGGTGGTGTGGCTTCTTAATGTTGTTGGGCCGTTTGGAGCTTTTCACGGTCTTGATCATCCTCACCCCTTATTTCTGGAAGAAGACATAAAAAAAACCTCTTGAAGTTGATACTGCAAGAGGCTTTTTATGATTCTATTGTTTTTCTGGATTTGCACCCTGAATAAGTTTCAGGGTTTCATCTTAGTCTTTCAGATGAATAAGATGCTGAATCAAGTTCAGCATGACATCAAATTAGACCACTGCCTTGATTCGCGCAATGGCTTCCTTCAATTCTTTTTCTGATGCTGCATAAGAGATACGAATGCAGTTGGGGTTTCCAAAAGCTTCTCCGGTAACCGTGGCCACATTGGCATGCTCCAAAAGGTATAGGGCAAAATCAGAAGCATTGTTGATGGTGGTCCCGTTCAAGGTCTTTCCAAAGAAAGCTGAGATATCCGGAAACATATAAAAGGCCCCTTCAGGAACATTCAAGTTAAACCCTTCAATCTCTCCCAAAAGACCCAATACAAGGTCTCTTCTTTTGTGGAATTCATCAATCATATACTGGATTTTGCTCACTGGAGCTTCCAGAGCGGTGATAACGGCACGCTGAGCAATGGCATTGGCACCACTGGTCACCTGTCCTTGTAGTTTGGTACATCCCTTGGCGATCCATTCTGGGCCACCGATGTATCCAATACGCCATCCGGTCATGGCAAAGGCTTTGGATACACCATTTACCGTTACGGTCCTGTCATACATCCCATCAATCCCAGCGATGCTTACATGCCCCCCGGCGAAATTGATGTGTTCGTAGATTTCATCGGAAACCACATAGATGTTTGGATGCTTTTTCAAAACCTCGGCCAATCCTTCCAGTTCAGCTTTGCTGTACACAGAGCCACTGGGGTTGCAGGGTGAGCTGAACCAGATCATGCGGGTTTTTGGGGTAATGGCCGCCTCCAACTGGGCAGGGGTCATTTTAAAATCGGTATCAATATCGGTTTTTACCTCCACGGGAACACCTTCGGCCAATTTTACAATATCACTGTAGCTTACCCAATACGGTGCGGGTAAGATTACCTCGTCGCCTGGGTTCAAAACCACCATGGCGATATTGAAAAGGGACTGTTTGGCTCCTGAGGACACCACAATTTGGTTGGGACCATATTCCAAGCCGTTGTCGCGCTTAAACTTTAGCGAAATAGCCTTTTTTAATTCAGCATAACCATCCACTGGGGTATAACTGCTGTAATTGTCGTCAATGGCCTGCTTAGCGGCCTCTTTGATAAAATCGGGGATGTTGAAGTCTGGTTCGCCCAAACTCAACCCAATAATATCCTTTCCTTCATTTCGTAACTCCCTGGCTTTTGCAGCCATGGCCAGTGTGGCCGACGTGGACATGTTCTGAATCCTGTCAGATAAGTGGTTGCTCATTGATTTTGCTATTTTACTAGTACTGAAGTGCTGGGTTTTTACCCAATTCCTTCAAATGTTTGAAGTGCGAAATTATAGCTTTTCTGGTAGTTTTATACTCGTTGTAAGGCAAATTAAATTCCCGTGCAGTCTGTTTCACAATTTTGGAAATATTTGTGTAGTGAATGTGACTGATATTGGGGAAGATGTGGTGTTCTACCTGATGGTTCAGGCCGCCTGTAAACCAGTTTATTATGCGATTTTTTGTGCCGAAGTTCACCGTGGTGAAGAGTTGGTGTATGGCCCATGTGTTTTTCATGTTCCCGCTCTCATCCGGGAGGGGTGTTTCGGCTTCGTCCACAATGTGTGCCAATTGGAATACCACACTCAAAATTACACCGGCCACATAGTGCATGATAAAGAAGCCCAAAAGTACTTGCCACCACGTAACGCCTCCAAAAATCATGGGGAGTACGATCCAAATGGTCAAGTAAATCAATTTTGTGATGACCAAGGTGCTCCAATTGATTACGGGGTTGGGCAGCTTTCCATAGCTCAATTTACGCTTCATGTAGCGATACATTTGCTGGAAATCTGTGGTCACGGCCCAGTTGAAAGTCAATAATCCATAAAGGAAAATCGAGTAATAGTGTTGGAACTTGTGGTGCTTTTTCCATTCGGCATGTTTGGAAAAGCGAAGAATCCTACCTGCTTCCATATCTTCATCATGCTCATGGATGTTGGTGTAGGTATGGTGCAGTACATTGTGTTGTACTTGCCAGTTGTATACGTTTCCTGCCAAGATGTAAATGCTGCTTCCCATGAGTTTATTGACCCATTTTTTATTGGAATATGCACCATGGTTGCCATCGTGCATCACATTCATGCCCACTCCGGCCATTCCAACACCCATGACAATGGATAGGATAACATAGGCCCAAAAGGGAAGGTTCAACGTTAAAATCAAAAAATAGGGAGTCAAAAATAGGGCGAACATCACTATCGTCTTCAAGTGAAGTTTCCAGTTCCCGGTCTTCTTTATGCCATTCTCATTGAAGTATTCATTTACTCTTTTGTTCAGTGTTCTGAAAAACTGTGCAGAATCCTTTCGTGAAAACCGGATGGTGGTCTTGTCCATAAAAAAAATTTTAGCAAAGGTAACCAAATGGACCGTTAGGGCCCAACACCTTAATGTTAGAACGGTGTTAACCTGTTTAAAAGTATTAGTTTTGCTAAAATTAACAAACCTTAGATGAACATCGAGCTTATCTTCAAATATTTTACAACGCTCACCGATGCGCAGAAAGAGCATTTCCTTGATTTGGAGGCACTGTACCAGGATTGGAACAAAAAAATCAATGTGGTTTCCAGAAAAGATATTGATGAGCTTTACTTGCGCCATGTGCTTCATTCCTTGGGAATAGCAAAAATACAATCGTTCAATGAAGGCTCTCGGATATTGGATGTGGGGACCGGTGGCGGTTTTCCGGGAATTCCGTTGGCCATTCTATTTCCCGAGGTCCAGTTTACCTTGGTGGATGCCATTGGAAAGAAAGTAAAGGTGGTGCAGGAGGTTGTGGAAGGTCTGGGATTGGACAATGTGACTGCCCATCATACCCGTGTTGAGGATTTGGATGGTCAGTTTGACTTTATTGTGAGTAGGGCAGTGGCTGCCATGCCCACTTTTGTACATTGGACCAAGGGAAAAATCAAAAAGGACTCTGCCCATGCCCGTAAGAATGGAATCCTCTATTTAAAAGGGGGCGACTTGGAAGAGGAATTGAAAGACTACAAAACCGTCCAAATCTTTGATTTGAGTGAATACTTCGAAGAAGATTTCTTTGAAACAAAAAAAGTGGTCTATTTACCACAAAAGTTTAAAGGGCAGGACTAAATGCTCCACATTCGTTCATAGACCAACCTGCACTTTCTGCAATAGGTCTTTGCGTTTGACCAAATCCGGTCAAACTTATTGGACACATTTTCTACCCATGTATTGATTCGCTTTCTCATATCGTATGGGATTTATACTACAAAAATACCAAATTACGTTTAGTTTACAATTAATTAACGTTAAATTTACATTTGAAGTGTGTTTATACATTCCAAAAGCGTGTATTTTTAAAACAAACCTTGTTTTATGTAGTTTAAAAACGCTGATAACTAGTGATTTAAGAAGGGCTTATTCGTATAGGTATGAGCCGGCTGCTTGACTCATTTTACGATAATCATGCCCAATTTTTGGGACGATCTTAATTTCCCAATTGAACATCGCACCTAATTTTTTGGAATTATTTTGTGACAACTGGTAGAAATATTGCGCTCTCTCCAGACGATGGGAACCTTGTTGGTCTGCTGATTTTGAACGCAACAAAGTACCTCCTGTTTCATTCTCATTGTCCATTTCCCCAATGAAAAGAATCAATTTTTTGCCAAATGATGCTTTTAGGTCATCAACGGTAAGCGAACTATTCTTAAGACCAAATGGTAATGGAGACCCAAAGTCAGGCAACGTATAGAGACCTGAATTGGAAGCCAATATACGGTCTGCTTTTGAAAAGGGGTGGAACAAGGCGAACCTGTGAAGGATTTGCCCGCCAGCCGAATGTCCAAAAATATCATAGGAAGTTTGATTTGATTGAGTTGCTGTAATGGCAAAGTCAAAAATTGCATCAAAATCGTTAAAGAGCCATTTTCTTTTTTCAGGATTTACGCGGTATGCGAGCTTGTCTTCATCCAAAATAGCTTCATTGGTTCCCTCAACCCATGATACACATTCGGAAATATTTAGATTCTGGATAATACCACCAAGGTGATAGTCCTCGAACTCGTATTCGCTTTTTGGATACATGGGGGAGAGAACCAGTACATTGTATTTTTCGGAATTTACAATCCAAGCATCCCGGTAGGTATCAGCATTTCTCCCCGCTCCTGGAATCACCAAGATTACTTTTGAATCAGGATTGAAGTTTTTAGGTCTATGATAATACACATTTATTTTACTGGTATCATCCAAGTTTTCTACTTCCATTTGAAAATAACCAGACCCTTCTTGAATGGGGTCTGTGTTCTGTTCCCGAAGGTTTAGAATCGATATGAAAAAGACAAAAGCAAACAAAAATAGTTTTGAATGAATCATGGTATGCATTGGAGTTTAAAAAGTGAGGTGATTATTCTAAAATTCCGATAGTGATCAACCAAGGTTTTACATAAGAGAGAAGGTCATAACGCTCATTGGTTTGGGTGTTGAGAAAGTTATGGTCTCCGTGCGGAAGGATTACCACTTTAAAGTTGGATTTGTTTAAGCGATGCAATTCTTCAATTGTGGCATCTACAGGAATTACGGGGTCATTGGTTCCTAAAAACCAAAGCGCATCTGTTTCAAGTTGCTTTAGAATGTTTCTGGGGTCAAATCCCTTTTCACCGTCAAAATGCTGAAGTTTTTTATGGGCCTTGGCAATGGTAACCCCACTTTCATCCCCATCTCCCGTAAGTTGACTGAAATAGTGTTCTTCACCAGCAGAGACGGCAACACCTTCCCCAATGATCATAAAATCAATAGCCTTGCTTTTTGAAACTGCCAATGGCATGATCCATCCAGCTTGGCTTCCACCCAATAGACCTAGCTTGGCTCTTTGGAGTTCTGGTTTTTCTTTTATCCAGTTTACGCATGCCAACACGTCAGAAGCTAAAAGGTTGAACCATACTTTGCTACGTGCCACAGAGAAAGATTCGTATGTGCCACCAGATTCCCCAACTCCTCTCTTATCGAAAGCCAATACGGTCATTCCCAACTGTGTTCCCAATCCGGTATAGTAGCTTACATCATTGTAGGTCGAAGGAGCAGACCCATGAACAACAATCAAGACTCCATTTATACTGTCCCGGTTTATGGGAGAGTAATAAGCGGCATTAAGCATTATGGAATTGTTGGGTATCTGGACCTCTTCCATGGCATAGCCTTTAAATTGACTTTCTTTTTGAAAGATTAGCTCCATGTTGCAAACTGGGCACAATCCGGGATGGGAATAACTTTCTTTATGGCAATCGGAGGCACAGGGAGGACATCGATATAGCTTCTCTTGACCAATGATGCACTGCAAAAAACAAACACAAACGAGGAGAAAAGGAAATAGGCGGTTGAGTATCATAACTTTTTAAATAACGGTCCATTTTCGGAAAGTGAATATCCAATGATTTTGCCATTCCCGTCCCTTTTGAAAAAAACAGGTTCGTTCCCTGAATCAGAGAACAAATCCCCATTTTCATGCAGGACAGGTTGTAATCCTCCGTCTTTCACAACAGCAAGATTTCCCAGTTTTGGGTCAAATACCAGATTCAGTTTAGTGTCATTCAGGTATTCATAAGTGCCTTCAAAATCCTTATAAAAAGATTGGTCTTTCCTATTGGAATAGGGGTTATCGTCCGATAGGATCAATCCGTCTCCCAACTTCCAATTGTCGTACTCCATGTAATATGCGGTTCGCTTGGCTGCATTTAGGCCTTGTAGTTTGGCCACTAAATGCAAGGCACCGTCTATTCCGGCAGAAATGCCTGCTGTGGTAATGACCGTTCCGTTATCTACAAAACGAACATTTCTGCGTACATTGATTTGAGGGTGGCTTGTTTCCAAATTGTCAAGAGCACTATGAAAAGTCGTGGCCGTTTTACCATTCAAGATACCGGCTTCCGCCAAGACAAAAGCCCCGGTACATACTGAAAAATGGTATTGGATGTTATCTTGTTTCTGTATCCAATCAATGACTTTCGGGTTTTGGGAAGCGGCACTGGAGTTTCCTCCGAAAAAAGCTAAAATGTCAGCTTCTGGTGCATTTTCCACACTGTAGTCGGGTATTATCTCTAAGATACCTTGCGATTTTATGGGCTCTTGGGTGGCCGAGACGGTAAAAACACGGTATCCTGCATAGGCAAAGACTTCCATGGGCCCCGCAAAATCTAACACTTCCACACCATCTTGAAGATAAAAGGCAATGGTTTTGGAATCACTTTTTTTAATGAGCACCATATTACAGTGCGAGCATACGCCAGGGGCATCATGCACTTCTTGGTCACATGTTGCGCCGCAGGGTGGGCAAATGTATTTGGTTTGCGTGGAAAGAGAGGTTTGGGCCATAACGAAGTAAGAAATTAGAAAACTTGCGAATAGGAAAATTGACCTTTTCATGATAAATGATTTTGGTCAAAATTAGGTTAAAACAAAGGGGGTGTAAAGGACAACTGTCCGCAGTATTGGGACAATCAATCCTTCCAATCGGAAGGGAGGGAAGCGGTGTGCTTTTTTAGAAGAGACCGTAATTGGTTACTGCTTTGCAACCCACAGGATTCTGCAACTGCACTTACTTTTGAGCCAGTTGAAAGGAGTTGGGTGGCCCGTTCTACCCGTAGTTTATCCAGATAGTCACCAATGGTAATGCCCGTAGTTTTTTTAAACAGCCGGGTAAGGTTTCTTGGACTCATGTGTACGGCATCCGCCAAATCCTCTATGGTGCTTTTGATGCTGAGGTTTTTGGCCAGCAGATCTTGAACTTGATGAACCCTTGTATCGATATGGTTCCGATACTGTAGAAAAACACTGAGTTGCGGGTCGTTTTCAGTTCTTCGGAGGTAGATGACTACCTCTTTGGCAATTTTGGCAGTAAATACGGGTCCGAATAGCTCTTCCATCAAAAAAAGAGCTAAATCGATCCCTGAAGAGACCCCGGCACTGGAATACAAGTTCCCATCTTGGACGATCAAGCGGTCTGAAAGTACCTGTGCTTTAGGAAATCTGGATTGAAAGTCTTCCAAATACCTCCAATGGGTAGTGCATTTTTTTCCATCAAAAAGACCGGACATGGCCACCAAATAAGCTCCGGTGCAGACGGAACAAACTCGAACCTTGTTTTTGTACTGCTCCCTTAGCCAATCAAGAAAAACCGCATATGTTGTCTTGAAATCACTTTTAAAGAACAAATGGGATTCCAGCCCTGGAATAAACAGGAGGTCGTCCGGTTTCAGTGTATGGGCATGGAACGGCGTAAGGTTGCCCAAGGATACTCCGGCACTGGAGGTTTGCTCCGAATTGCCTTCAAGGTTCAAATAAAAGGTTTCTACTTCAATACCATAGTCCTTGGCTTCATAAAAAAGGTGTGCTGGTCCCGTTAAATCCAGCAGTTGAACTTCGGGAGGTACCAGAAAAAATGCTCGATGTTTAGATTTTTGGTGCATGTTTATGCATAAAGATCATTAACATTGGCTTGGGCAATATCAATAAATAATTGGCTCATTTTCTCGCATACCAACGAGAAAAACTTCTCTCCTTTCTCTTTGGTGGCCATCCTGGGGTCTCCCACTCCGGTATCTTTACTGATTTTGGACCAAGGCCTTTCGGTCCAGGCCCAACCTTCGGAAAAGGCTTTGATCTTGTTCTTGAGTTCCTCGCCATCTCCCCAATCTTCTTTAGGGAGTACCAATTCAGGGGCCAAATGGAGTATAAGGCTGGTTTCCATTTCATCGGCATGATCACCTGGGTTATCAAATATCTCTTTTTTTTCTGCCATTCCCGGCCAATGGGTGGTACAGAGGAACATGTTAGGGAACAATAGGCCCAATTCCCTAATGATGGCCTTCCAGTTGTTGCCGCCGTGGCTGTTTAAAATCATAAACTTACGTATGCCTTGCCTTTCCAAAACCGTGATGACATCCTTTAGGATGGCAAATTGGGTGCTGGGGTTCAGGTTCATGTCCAAATAAATATCGGATTGACCGGTATTTACCCCAAAAGGAATTGTTGGAAGGGCTATTACCTTGCAACCTTGTTCCCATGCGAGTCTTGCAGATTCTTCGGCAATGGCAGTGGCCTCAATGGTATCGGTGGAATAGGGTAAGTGGTAGTTGTGGGCTTCGGTGGCGGCCCATGGTAGAACGGCCAAGTCAAAAGATTCATCTTTTAAGTGTTTCCAATTGGTGTCGGCCAATACGTAAGGTCTAGGCATGTTTTAAGGTTTAGTGGATAAAAAAAGACCGCTATTCCAAATGAGGTATAGCGGCCATGAAATTATGGATTTATTGAGTTACCCCAAAAAAGGATAGCGATAATCTTCAGGAGTTACAAAGGTCTCTTTTATAAGTCGTGGAGACACCCAACGCAAAAGGTTTTGCATGGAACCTGCCTTGTCATTGGTTCCAGAAGCTCTTGCTCCTCCAAAAGGCTGTTGTCCTACTACGGCACCTGTGGGCTTATCGTTGATATAGAAGTTTCCGGCACAATTTTGCAGTGCTTTTGTGGCTTCATCAATGGCGTAACGATCTGCTGATAGAACAGCTCCGGTCAATGCATATTCCGATGTGCCATCCACCAATTCCAAGGTTTTGCCCCAATCGGCATCCTCATAAATATATATGGTCACCACTGGCCCGAAAAGCTCGGTACACATGGTGGTGTACTTGGGGTCGGTGGTTAAAATGACCGTTGGCTCAATAAAATAACCAACCGATTTATCGTACCCGCCACCGGCAATGATTTCCGCATTGGCATCGGCTTTGGCCTGATCAATGTATTTGGCCAATTTGTCAAAGGAGCCTTCGTGAATCACCGCGGTAATGAAATTGCTCATATCGGCAGGAGAACCAGGTTTGTTGAACGAGGCGATATCTGCCTTGACCAAATCCAAAATTTCATTTGCCGTGGATTTGGGCAAATAGACCCTGGAAGCTGCACTACATTTCTGGCCTTGGAACTCAAAAGCACCCCTTGTAATGGCTGTGGCCACTTGTTGAGGTTTAGCGGTTGGGTGGGCGATGATAAAGTCCTTTCCTCCGGTTTCCCCAACAATCCTTGGATAGGTTTTGTAGTTGTGGATGTTGTTTCCTATCTGCTTCCACAATTCTTTGAACACATGGGTGGAACCTGTAAAGTGGATACCCGTAAAATCAGGACTTGATAGTACGGTGTCCGAAATCATGACCGGATCTCCATAAACCACATTGATGACCCCATCAGGAAGACCTGCCTCCTTGAAGACATCAACAATGACCTTCGCGGAAAAGATTTGACTGTCACTGGGTTTCCAGACCACCACATTGCCCATCATGGCGGCACTTGCAGGCAAATTCCCGGCAATGGCGGTAAAGTTGAATGGGGTTATGGCGTAGACAAAACCTTCAAGCGGTCTGTATTCCACCCGGTTCCAGATACCTTCGGCGGACTCGGGTTGTTCGGAATAGATCTGCGACATGTATTCCACATTGAAACGTAGGAAGTCTACAATTTCACAGGCAGAATCAATTTCGGCTTGAAAAATATTTTTGGATTGGGCCAACATGGTGGCGGCATTCATTTTGGCTCGATACGGGCCGGCAATCAATTCCGCAGCTTTTAAAAAGATGGCGGCACGTTGTTCCCAAGTAAGGTCTGCCCAAGCTTTTCGGGCCTCCAAACCATTGGAAATGGCCTGCTCCACATGCTTTTTTTCCGCCAAATGATAATGGCCTACCACATGCTGGTGCTCGTGGGGCGGGGACATAGGCTTGGTGTTGCCAGTTTTTATTTCTTCGCTACCTATATAAAGAGGCACTTCAACCTTTCCGTTATAATAGGCGTCGTACTGCTTTAGTACTTCCTCGCGCTCGGGAGTGCCTGGCGCATAACTTTTTATGGGTTCATTGACCGCGGTCGGAACTTGAAAGAATCCTTTTCCCATGATACTTCTTTTAGGAGATTAAAAATTCCACCAAAGGTAGTAAAAGGAAAATCGATTTTAAAAATGAACGGGCCTAGTTTATGGCAAAAGGTGCGGAGAACTTGAATGTAGGTACCTCTACATCAAACTCTTCGGAAGTGGTGAAGTTTACCATTTGGTAATGGCCACGCATGGCACCAATGGGGGATGCCAGTAGACAACCAGAACTGTAGGTATGGGATTTGCCGGGTCTGATGACCGGTTTTCTGCCGATCACACCTTCTCCATCTATGGTCTCTATATCTTTTAAGGCATCAAAAATATCCCAATGCCTAGCGGTTAGCTGTACGGTGTCCTTGCTGAGATTCTCTATGGTGATGGTATAACCAAAGGCGTAGTGCATCTTGTAGTTTTTGAAAAAAGTGCCTTCAAAAGTGGTCTGCACCGATACCTTGATTCCTTTAGTGACTTGAGTAAACATACTTCTAATACATAAAAACGCTTCCTGTAAACAGAATAATGACCGCAATAAATGCCAGTATGGTAAATATAGTGTTCAGAAAGAAATATTTGACAATCGTTTTAAACGTTCCCTGCCCGTAAAACCTTTTCATGGCCATGTACAGATATATGCTGAAAACCAAAATAAACAGCACTGCACTTGACATATTGAAAATGGTGTCAATTATCAAGCTTAGGATGAGCAAGATAAATAATAAGGATTGGTTGTGAAAGCTGAAGATAAGATGATCGGTGTAGGTGTATTTTTTTCTGATGTACACCAACCAAATGAAGACCGTGAACAGTGGTAAAAAGAAAAATATGGCAAAGGGCATCCTGGAAATCGAGGCGTTCAGAAAGCTCCCCGGTCTACTGATTACCTTCAATAGGCTATTGGCAGAATTAAAGGCCATTCGGTTGCCTGGGGTTCGTTTAACATTATACTTGGCCTGCGTCTCGTCAAAACTGAACAGGGTGTCTTGCTTGATCATTTTGGAAAAAAAGCCCACCTTTTCCATGAAATTGTTGATTCCTGATTTGGCTTCAAGGTCTGCGTAGAATTTTGTGGGGTCGGCCAACATTAAGGAGTCCTTGTGTTGGTCTTCCGTATTGGTGGCCTTGGCAAGGGAATCCAGAACGTGCATTCCAGTGACCACCTCTTTAGTGCGCACTTGGGAAGAATCCAATTTTTCCAGAACCTTGGCCGTTTCTTCCTTAAGCTTGGTGCTATCCGTTGTGAAGGTGCCCGACTTAACATTGTAGGATACCGGGGAACTTGAAAGAAGATTGCCATCGAATCTGGAGGCGGCCTTGTCCAAGCTTGAAAATTCATTGTTAAAGGCAAACATCAAAAAATAGATAAAGGCCAGACTCAACAAAAACCGAAAGGGGTTGGTGTAAGAGACCCGTTTACCTTCAATATAGTCCTTGGTGATTCGCCCGGGACGCCATAATAGGGCTGAAAGTGTTTTTAAAAGTCTGGAGTCGTAATTGAAGAGTCCGGAGAAAAATTCATCAAAAAAATCTTTCAGGGTCAACTTTTTGGTGCTGTTGGCCTGGGAGCAATTGGGACAATATTTGTCGCTCATGTCCAACGGGTGGCCACAGTTCAAGCATTGCGTGCCCCTAAACTGGAGTTCGTATCTGCCTTTACTGATCAAGCTCTTTTTCTTGGTCATGCCCTAGAGGGATTTGCAGCTAAAGATAGTTAATTGCTGATTGTTCTGGAATTGACGGAACCTATACCTATTATACTATCATATAAATCGCCAAAATCCCGGTAGTAGACCAAAATAAGGTAATTGTTTTCCGTAAAGTGGAAATTGCCGCCAACAAAGTTGGGGTCAATGGTGCCATCGGCACGCTCTACCACATATTTGTAGTTGTAGAACCCCTGCTTTATGGGCAGGGTGAGTTCCATTTTTGCGTTATCGGGATTAAAGGTCATCTTATTCTCCTCTTCCAATTGGTAGTTGTTGAACTTTCCGACCACGTACACGTTGTCCAAACCTATTTCATTGGTGTAGGGGAGGCTAAAATGGACCATGGAATACTCTGCTTCGCGTGAAACATCATCACCTTGGAGGGTCCTGACCACAAAATCGCCATTGATGTCCGGGAAATAGGTGTAGGGCCGGTCATTGCGAAATTCGTTGGTGAATAGGATATGGTGGTATAGGTCCCTGAACTCTACTTTGGAAATGGCAAAAGTGGGCGACCTAAGATCCTTGGTGTCAAAATTAAGGTATTCGTTGCCACCAAAGAAACTGGTTTCGGTATCATATTTATAGACCAACTCGGTGCCGATGGTGAATTGGGGTTTGATGTTGTACAGGGCCGTGGGCCAAAAATGGTTCTGTAAAATGGCTACTTTGACCTCGTTCTTGGGGTTCACTACTGGAAATCCAGCGGTATTGATGTTGAACTGGACCACTTGCTTTTCATTCAAAAAATTAAAGTCTCGGGAGCGTTTTACGGTTCCGGCCACGCGAACCGCATCCCGATAAACCACAAACCGTCTGGAAAACTGAAGGTCGCCATAGCTGTTGTAGACCTCAAGAACATAGTTTCCGCTGACTTTCAACCGAACATTTTCGTTTGGAATGGTCAACCTGTAATTGGAATAGGATTGTAGGGTGGTGTAGCTGTTCTCGTAATCTATGATGCGCTGGTTGTCCGCTCCGGACAAATATTGCGACTTTAGAAGCTGGGAAGGGGTCCAGTCATAATCGCAATGGATTATTTTATAATAATAATCCTGTTCCTTGGCGGTAAGATCATCAAACTCCAAGGTCATGGTTTCGCCCAATTGGATGACCGGGAACTGGTCTTCCGTAGGTCCCCTAAAAATAATGGTCCTGATGTTTTCCGGGGGATTTACTTCTTCCTGTACCTGTGCAAAAGCACCTGATGCCACTAGTAAGAAGAACGTTGATTTGATCAAAGAGCGCATGCTAAGCGTGTTTTGGGGTAAAGGTAAACAAAAAGTGTGCCTTGAAAATTTAGTTCGATGTAATCCCATTTTTATGGGCAATAATTATGAAAACAATCCTTTAAGTACTAAATTTGCGACCGATTTTGATAACAAAAGGTCTACAACAATATGTCTAAAGACATCCGGATTAAGAAAGGGTTGAATATCAACCTTGTCGGGGCAGCAGAGCAGACTACTTCCAAAGCCGTTTTAAGTAACGTATATGCCCTAAACCTAGATGATTTTCATGGTATCACCCCCAAAATGCTTGTGAAGCAGGGCGAAGAGGTAAAGGCGGGAGAGCCGCTCTTTTACAACAAGAACAAAGAAGAAATGCACTTTGTTTCCCCTGTTAGCGGTGAGTTGGTGGAGATAGTCCGTGGCGCTAGGAGAAGAATCTTGACACTAAAGGTTCTTGCCGACAAAACACAACAGTATGTTCAGAACAAGGTTCCAGATTTGGATACGGCCGATGCCGCAACCATCAAGACCTTTTTATTGCAATGTGGAGGCTGGCCCTTCATTAAGCAACGTCCCTTTGACGTGATCGCCGATCCAGATGTGACACCCAAGGCTATTTTCATTTCGGGATATACCTCGGCTCCCTTGGCGGCAGAAGTCAACTACGTGTTGAGGGGCAAGGAGCAAGAGTTGCAGGCGGCCGTCATGGCACTTTCCAAGCTAACGCCTGGAAAAATCCATGTGACCATTGGGCAGACTGGAATATCCCCATTTGCAGACCTTGATGGGATAGAACTTCATAGAATATCAGGACCCCATCCGGCAGGATTGGTGGGTACCCAGATCAATAGCATAGACCCAGTGAACAAGGGTGAAGCAGTATGGACCATATCTCCACAGGACTTGGCCATGTTGGGAGAGCTTGTGTTGACCGGCAAGTTCAATGCGGAGCGTACCGTTGCCTTGGCAGGATCGGTCATTAAGTCCCCGCGGTATTATACCACAAAAATAGGTGCCGAGATATCTACTTTTCTATATGCCAGCGGTGTTAAGGAAGATAGGTTCAGGTTGATCAACGGGGATGTGCTTACAGGAACCCGCACCAATACCGAAGGCTATCTTGGGTTCTATAACAATACCGTAACGGCCATCCCTGAAGGGGATGATTATGAATTATTTGGATGGAACAAGCCGGTATTCAATAAAATTTCAACGACAAGGGCGTTGACCTTCTCATGGTTGCAGCCCAAAAAGAAATACGATCTTAATACCAATACCAATGGCGAGCACAGGGCTTTTGTGGTCACTGGCCAGTACGAAGAGGTGTTCCCATTGGATATTTACCCATTACAGTTGTTAAAAGCTTGTATGGTGAAGGATTTGGATGAAATGGAGCAATTGGGATTGTATGAGGTTGCTCCCGAAGACTTCGCATTGACAGAATTTGTATGTATCTCAAAACAACCACACCAACAGATCATCAGGGAAGGATTGGATTTGTTGCAAAAAGAACTTGGATAATATGGGATTAAAAGAAAAATTACACACGTTCAGGATAAAGAATCAGGACAAAAAATGGTTTCCCGTTTTTAGTGGGTTCCATACCTTTTTGTTCACCCCAAATGAGACTACCCATAATGGTACACACATCAAAGGGGCCGATGATTTAAAGCGTACCATGAACACCGTGGTCATGTCGCTTGTGCCTTGTTTGATCTTTGGAATGTTCAATACAGGATATCAGCATTATTTGGCATTGGGAGAGATTGAGCCCGTGGCCAATGGTTTCTTAAGTGCAGGTTTCTGGACCATGGACAATTTTCTGCTAGGTCTATGGAAAGTGCTTCCGTTGGTGATCGTTTCCTACGGCGTTGGACTTGCCATTGAATTCTTGTTCTGTGTGATCAAGAAACATGAGATAGAAGAAGGATATTTGGTGACCGGTATGTTGGTGCCATTGATTGTTCCCGTGGATTTGCCACTTTGGATGTTGGCCGTGGCCGTAGCCTTTGGAGTAGTCATTGGAAAAGAAGTTTTTGGTGGAACGGGAATGAATATCTTGAACCCTGCACTCACCATTCGTGCCTTCTTGTTCTTTGCCTATCCCACTTGGATGAGTGGTGATAAGGTATGGGTACATGGTGCAGTGGATACGGCGGGAACCGCGGATGCCATTTCCGGGGAGACCGTATTGGGTTCATTGGCACAAGGTGCTGAACCAAGCTATTCCCTTATGGATATGTTCTACGGATTTATTCCTGGTTCAGTTGGGGAAACGTCCACACTGTTGATTCTCTTGGGAGGGCTGTTCTTGGTCTTCTCCAAAATAGCCTCATGGCGCATCATGTTGAGTGCAGTTCTTGGCGCTTTGTCCATGGGATTGATATTCAATGGTGTTGTGGATGCAGGTTGGATTCCGGAATACAGTAAATTCTACGCCTTGATGAGCTTTGAATACTGGCAACATTTATTGGTGGGAGGTCTGGCCTTTGGTATTGTATTTATGGCTACCGACCCTGTTACCGGTTCACAGACCAATCAAGGGAAATGGATCTACGGGTTTTTGATCGGTTTCCTATCCGTTATGATACGTGTGTTCAACCCAGGATACCCGGAAGGAGTGTTCTTGGCCATCTTGTTGATGAACGTTTTTGCACCGACCATAGACCATTATGTGGTACGTGGCAACATCAAGAAGAGATTGAAACGATTGAAGACAGCAACCATATATCCCAAAGCATCGGATGAAGTGGATGCATTAAAAACCGAAACAGCGTAATTGTTATGGCAATGAATACGGAAAAGAATAGCTATACGGTAATATTTGCGGTGATCATGGTGGTCATCGTAGGGTCAATACTTGCTTTTTTGGCCACTGGCCTTAAACCAAGGATTGATGAAAATGAACGCTTTGAAAAGCAGCAGAACATTCTCTACGCCATGGGGGTCAACCAGAACGAGGGAGATGGAAGCGTGACTTTTATCCCCACGAACGAAGTGGAGGCAGAGTTTTCAAAGTATATCAAAAAGCAGATGGTGGTACAGGGCAACACTGCCACCGAAAAGGCAGATGCCTATTTGATCGACCTAAAAAATCAAATAGCACAGATCAAGGCTGGTAACAATGCCGAACTGCCACTGCTTGTAGGTGAAAAGGACGGTAAGGAGTTTTACATCATCCCTATGTACGGTAAAGGACTTTGGGATGCCATTTGGGGCTTTATATCCTTGGATGAGAACATGGTGGTACAAGGCGTATACTTTGATCACAAAGGGGAGACGCCAGGTCTGGGGGCCAATATCAAGCAGCGCTTCTTTATGGACGACTTCCAAGGGGAATCCATCTTGGATGGCAATCGTTATGCAGGGATTGGAGTGGTAAAAGGAAACAACGACCCCCTTAATGAGGATAAGGAAGACAATGAAGTGGATGCATTGGCAGGGGCTACCATTACAGGTAACGGTGTCACTGCGATGATCAAAGAAAGCTTAAAGCTTTACAAACCGTATTTAGAAACCATTAGAAAGAAATAATATGGCGCTACTATCAAAAAAAGATGCAAATCTGATATTGGATCCGTTGGCGGACAACAACCCCATTACTATTCAGGTATTGGGAATATGTTCCGCATTGGCTATCACGGCTGAACTAAAGGCGTCTGTGGTAATGGCTCTTTCGGTACTTTTTGTATTGGGGGTCGGTAACGTGGTAATTTCCTTGTTGCGTAACGTAATTCCATCAAAAATTAGGATCATTGTGCAGTTGGTTGTAGTGGCCACCTTGGTGATCATTGTAGATCAGGTGCTCAAGGCCTTTGCCTATGAACTGAGCAAGACCCTTTCCGTTTTTGTGGGGTTGATCATCACCAACTGTATCATCATGGGACGTTTTGAGGCCTTTGCCTTGGGTAACGGACCATGGAAGTCCTTCTTGGACGGTATAGGAAACGCCCTTGGATATGGTGTTATTTTGGTTATCATCGGATTCTTCAGGGAGCTTTTGGGTTCTGGAACCTTGTTTGGGATCCCTGTTTTGGGAGACCCCGTAACAAAAACAGGACTTTATTCCATTGGATATGAGAACAACGGCTTTATGATCATTCCACCTGCAGCTTTGATTGTAGTGGGAATTGTTATCTGGGTGCAACGTTCCAGAAATAGGACATTAATAGAAGAAGCATAAATAGGAGAGTATGTTAGAGCATTTAGAACTGTTTTTTAAGTCGATCTTCATAGATAACATGGTATTCGCGGTCTTTTTGGGAATGTGTTCCTACTTGGCCGTATCCAAGAAAGTATCCACGGCCGTAGGTTTGGGAGCTGCCGTAATCTTCGTATTGGGGGTTACCGTGCCTTTGAACTGGTTGTTGGATAAATATTTGTTGCAAGACGGTGCTTTGGTCTGGTTAGGCCCTGAGTATGCCGATTATGATCTGGGATTCCTTTCCTTCATTTTGTTCATTGCAACCATCGCCACCATGGTACAGCTGGTTGAGATAGTGGTAGAGAAGTTTTCCCCATCACTCTATAACTCCTTGGGTATCTTTTTGCCACTGATAGCGGTAAACTGTGCTATTTTGGGAGGGTCTTTGTTTATGCAGACCCGTGAAATCCCCAACTTGGGATTGGCACTCAATTATGGAGTGAGTTCGGGAATTGGATGGTTCTTGGCCATTTTGGCCATCGCCGCCATTCGAGAAAAGATAAGATATTCCAATGTACCCGCACCATTGCGTGGATTGGGAATCACGTTCATCATCACTGGGTTGATGGGAATCGGTTTCCAGAGCTTTGGGGGAATGTTGACCGGTGACAATGAGCCACCGGAACCAACAGAGACCACCACGGCCAAAACCGAAGAGATCAAGGAAAAGAAAGAAATAAAAAAGGAGATCGATGATGAAGAAAGAACCATCTCCTATAACGAAGTCATAAACAAATAAAGATGATATTAGCCGCAAGTACCGGAGGTACTATTCTGATTACCGTAGTAGCATTTCTTGTGTTGTTGTTATTGTTGGTGGCCCTATTGCTGTTCACCAAGGAAAAGTTGTCCCCTTCCGGTCCGGTGACCATCACCATCAATGGTGAAAAGCAAGTGGAAGTGGCTTCGGGAAGTTCCTTGTTGTCCACCTTGGGGAACCAAAAAATATTCTTGCCATCCGCTTGTGGTGGAGGGGGTACCTGCATCCAATGCGAGTGCCACGTGCTATCCGGTGGAGGCGAGGCCTTGCCTACCGAAACGCCCCACTTCTCCAAAAAAGAATTGGAACATGGTGCGCGATTGGCATGTCAGGTGAAGGTGAAACAAGACATGGAAATCACCATTCCGGAAGAGGTATTTGGTATCAAGAAATGGAATGCCAAAGTGGTTCGTAACTACAACGTAGCCTCTTTTATCAAGGAGTTTGTGGTAGAGATTCCAGAGGAGATGAACTACAAGGCCGGAGGGTACATCCAAATTGAGATTCCACCTTGTGAGGTAAAATATGCCGATATCGACATTACCGCCCACCCTGAAGAGCATGAAACCCCGGATAAGTTTCAAAACGAATGGGATAAGTTCAATTTGTGGCCGTTGGTAATGAAAAACCCAGAGACGGTGGAAAGAGCCTATTCTATGGCCTCTTACCCTGCTGAGGGACGTGAGATCATGTTGAACGTACGTATTGCTACTCCACCATGGGACCGTTCCAAGAATGGATGGATGGATGTGAACCCCGGTGTGGCCTCGTCCTATATCTTTAACTTGAAAGAAGGGGACCCTGTTGTCATTTCAGGACCATTTGGTGAGTTCTTCATCAATGAGTCCGATGCCGAAATGCTATATGTGGGTGGTGGAGCCGGTATGGCGCCAATGCGTTCGCATTTGTACCACTTGTTCAAAACATTGAAGACAAACAGAAAGGTGACCTATTGGTACGGAGGTCGTTCCAAAAGAGAGCTGTTCTATTTGGAGCATTTCAAGGAATTGGAACGCAACTTCCCCAACTTCAAATTCTACTTGGCGCTTTCTGAGCCCTTGGAAGAAGATAACTGGAAGGTGAAAAAGGATATCAATGATGAGGAAGGTGATGGTTTCGTAGGATTCATCCACAACTGTGTTATCGATAACTATTTGAACCATCATGATGCCCCAGAGGATATTGAACTGTATTTCTGTGGACCACCATTGATGAACAAAGCCGTCCAGAAAATGGGTGAGGATTTTGGTATTCCAGATGAGAACATCCGATTCGATGATTTTGGAGGATAAAAAAGTTTATTAGTGTCATCACCTCGAGAGCAGTCGAGAGGTAGTTATAACCAACCGATGCCCTGGCATCGGTTTTTTTGATTTTATGGGAAAAGAACTTTCGGAACAGGAATTGCACAATCTGGCCATGAATATTGTGGGTCGGGAACTCGAGGCCGATGGTTATGAGTTCATGGCCATCAATAGTAAGCTGAAGAAGAATCCGCAGTATGTGTGCCTAAAGGAAAAAATACTACATTTTATTGTGGTTCGAAATGTGGAGTTTCCGCATAATCCAAGAGACTATGATCAGGCATTGATGCAGACCGTGAAAGAACATGCTATAAAGTTTGAGGCCAAGGCTTATTTTGCCGGAGTTGGATTGTCCAATGCCTCAGACCGGAACTTGCCCCTGTACTTGGATGAAGAATATATTGTGGATTATCAAGGATTAATCGAGATAGAATGAAACATACATTGTTTTTAGTGTTCGGGATCATCGTATTTTGTGGATGCGGTTCCGATACATGGGTGAAGAATCAGAATAGGGGCAACGCCTTGGGTACCACCTATTCCATTACTTACATCGCAGAAGGGCATTTGGATTATCAGAAAGAAATTGATTCTGTTTTTCAGGTGTTGAACCAGTCCATGTCAACCTATATTCCCACTTCGGACATTTCAAAAATCAACAGTGGGGACTCCACCATTGTAGTGGATGAAATGTTTCAGGAGGTTTTTGGGATTTCCAGCAGGGTACATGAGGTCTCTAAAGGGTATTTTGACCCCACTATCGGCGTTTTGGCCAATGCATGGGGATTTGGTCCGGGAGAACAGATTCAGCTCGATAGCCTTAAGGTAGATAGTTTGTTGAGCTATGTGGGATGGGACAAAGTACAGTTGAACAGTGATCATACCATCGCCAAAAAACATCCGGCCATCCGGTTTGATTTCAATGCGGTGGCCAAGGGATATACCATTGACCGTTTGGGAGCCCTGTTGGATGCCAAGGGGATTCAGGATTATTTGGTGGAAGTTGGGGGCGAAGTGCTTGCCAAGGGCACCAATTTGGTTTCTGGAAAGCAGTGGACCGTGGGTATTGATGATCCCCAAGTGGAAACGGGAAGGTCGCTAAAATTGATCGTGTCTTTGGAGGATAGGGCCATGGCCTCCTCAGGAAATTACCGAAAGTTCAGAATAGACCCTGAAACCGGGGAAAAATACGTCCATACCATCAACCCTAAAACCGGGTATACCAAGAATTCTTCTATTTTGGCCACCAGTGTGGTGGCCCATACCTGTGCTGTTGCCGATGCCTATGCCACGACTTTTATGGCCATGGATTTGGAGGAATCCAAAGAGGTCTTGAAAGCGCACGGGGAATTGGAGGCCTATATTATTTATTTGGATGGTGAAGGAAACACCAAGGAGTTTATGACTTCTGGATTTGGGACTTTGATCAAGAAATGATCATTTTTTCACAAGAGGAATGATCTCACCTTGCGCCAATCGGTATTTTTGAACCGCTTCAGGGGATAGGGTTTGAGTGTAATCCACTTCTTCAACAGTAAAGCCAATGCTTCGTAATTTGTCAAAATAATCCCTGCCATAAATGCGCACGTGGTCGTACTGCCCAAAGATGCGTGCCCGTTCCTTGTTATCGGTAATGGAATCGTCTTCAAAGGTAGTTTCCCTTTTTAGGTCCTGGGGAATCTGAAAAATGCCCCATCCCCCAGGCTTCATGACCCTGTAAAGCTCTTGCATCGCCTTGGTATCGTTGGGAATATGCTCCAAGACATGGTTGCATAGAATCACATCAAAAGCATTTTCAGGAAAAGGAAGGTTGCAGATATCGGCCTTTACATCGGCCAAGGGAGAGTTCAGGTCGGTTGTGGTGTACTCGATGTTTCCTAACTTTTTGAACCGCTTGTAAAATGCCTGTTCCGGGGCAAAATGTAAGACTTTAAGGGGCTTGCTGAAGAACTCCGTTTCATTTTTGAGGTACAGCCATAAAAGTCGATGCCGTTCCAAGGAAAGGGTAGAGGGAGAAAGTACATTTTCCCTTGGGCTTTCATAGCCATAGGGCAGAAAGGTCCGAAAGCTTTTGCCATCAATAGGGTCTGTGAGCCTATTTCCCTTAAGGGAAAGGGCAATCAAGGGCCTCACCCAATAGCTCAATCGAATGAGCAGGGGTCTGGGGATAAGGTTTAAAAAGATCTTAAAGATTCGCTTCATTATTCTTTATCCCAAAAAAAGAATTGAGGATTTGGCTATAGTTGTAGTTTCTTGGCCCGGAATTCCTCCTCTTCGTCACTGGAGATTCCCAATGCGTCATAAATATATTGGAATGTGGACAACAGTTCGGGTTTTCCATCAATCAGGGCCACATCGTGCTCAAAATGGGCACTGGGCTTATTGTCAGCGGTCAAGATGGTCCAACCGTCGTTCAACTGTTTAATTCTCTGTGTTCCCATATTGATCATGGGCTCAATGGCAACGACCATACCGTTGACAAATTTTTTGCCACGCCCCCGTTTTCCATAATTGGGCATTTGGGGATCTTCGTGTAGATCCTTGCCCAATCCATGGCCTACCAACTCACGTACCACACCATAGCCATGGTCTTCACAATATTTTTGAATGGCATATCCCACATCGCCCACACGGTTACCTTCTTTGAATTCACGAATACCAACATAGAGGGATTCTTTGGTCACCTTAAGTAACTTTTTGGTTTCCTCGGCCACTTCACCTACTTCAAAAGTGTAGGCATGGTCTCCATAAAACCCATTCTTCAGGGCGCCACAATCCACAGAAATAACGTCACCTTCCTTAAGAGATTCATTATTGGGAATACCGTGGACCACTTGGCTGTTAGGGCTCCAATTAAGTGTGTTGGGAAAGTCGTACATCCCCAAAAAGCCAGGTTCTGCACCCTGCTCCCGGATATACTCCTCGGCCATTTTATCCAATTTCAGGGGATTGGCCCCTGGTTTTATTTCCTTGGCCAACATGCCCAAGGTCCTGGAAACGACCAAGGCACTTTCGCGCATCAATTCAATTTCCTCTGCTGTCTTTACATGAATCATAGGGGCAAAGATAAACTGAATCTATGGATTTTAAGAAATTCTGGGCTAGACCAATGGTTTTTGTGTCATTAACTCGGGTTGTGGAATGCCTATCATCTTTAAGATGGTCGGGGCAATATCACCCAAAACACCATCCTTGATTTGCTTGATCTCGGTATCCACCAGAATCAAGGGAACCGGGTTGGTGGTATGGGCCGTGTTTGGGCTTCCGTCCGGATTGACCATGGTGTCACAGTTGCCGTGGTCGGCAATGACAATGGTGGAGTACCCATTTTCTAGGCCGGCAGTAACCACGGCCTTGGCACATTCATCCACGGTCTCGCAAGCTTTGATGGCGGCGGACATAACCCCGGTATGGCCCACCATATCTGGATTGGCAAAATTGAGACATACAAAATCGGTCTCACCTTTTTGAAGTTCGGGAATGATGGCATCCCTTATTTCGTATGCACTCATCTCGGGTTGAAGGTCGTAAGTGGCCACTTTTGGGGATGGGCACAGGAGGCGTTGCTCCCCTTCAAATGGTTCTTCCCTTCCTCCGTTGAAGAAAAAGGTGACGTGGGGGTATTTTTCCGTTTCCGCAATGCGGATCTGTTTCTTGCCATTTCGGGCGAGTACTTCCCCTAGTGTGTCTTTAATATTTTCTTTGTCATAGACCACCTTGATGCCTTTGAATGAATCATCATAATTGGTCATGGTGACATAATATAGGTCCATTTTATGCATGTTCTGCTCATGGAAATCCTGTTGGCTCAGGGCTTGGGTGAGCTCCCGGCCACGATCGGTCCTAAAATTGAAGAAGATGATCACATCGCCCTCGCCGATTTGGCCCAAAGGCTCACCATTGGCATTGGTCATCACCAAAGGTTTTATGAATTCATCGGTAACCCCTTCATCATAACTTTCCTGCATGGCCTTGCCAATATCCTGTGCTTTTTCACCTTGGGCATTTACCATGACATCATAGGCCAGTTTTACCCGCTCCCATCGTTTATCACGGTCCATGGCATAGTATCGGCCCACCACTGTGGCCAGTTGGGTGTTCTTGTCGGAACAGAATTGGTCTAGGTCAATCAAAAAACCTTTCCCACTTTTGGGGTCTACATCCCGGCCATCGGTAAAGGCATGTACAAATGATTTCTCCACACCGCTTTCTTGGGCAGCTTTGATGAGTGCTTTTAGATGGTCGATATGACTGTGCACCCCTCCATTACTGAGCAAGCCCAGAAAGTGAACGGATTTGTTGTTGGATTTTGCATATGAAAAGGCATCCTGAAGCACTTTTTCATCCTTTAGGGTATCTTCTTTGACCGCTTTGTTGATCTTGGCCAAATCTTGATAAACGATGCGTCCTGCGCCCAAGTTCATATGGCCTACCTCACTGTTGCCCATTTGGCCTTCGGGCAGACCTACATTCATACCATCCGTGAGCAAATTGGCATTGGGGTATTGGGAATATAACGAGTCAATGAAAGGAGTGTTGGCCTGTGCAATGGCCGAAACCTTTGGGTCGGGAGACTTGCCCCAACCATCCAAAATCATAAGAATAACCTTTTTCTCCATACTGCAAAATTGTACCCCAAAAATAAAGTGATCTACTTGGATGCGCTAGTTTTCAGGTAGTTTTCTAGTTAAGGAATTGATAATAATTTCCCTGCTTAAATGTAGACTTGTTAAAATTAAGTTATTTATCTGTTAATGCTGTAACACTTGCCGGTTTCAGGAGTCTACTTTTATATCAGTTTATTAATCATTAATCAAAAACGATTCATCATGAAAAAAACAATCCTATCGCTAGCTGCTGTATGTATGCTGGCCGCAACGGGCGTTTCCGCCAATGAACCTTTTATGGACTCCAGTTTGGATGCCACTATGATCACTGCACAACCTAGCATATTTTGCAAAGCCATTATGCAGGGCGATGTTGATACGGTTAGAAAAATGATTCAATTGGGAGAGGATGTCAACCAAAAATCTTTAGGAATGACTCCAATCCATTTTGCGGCCCGTTACAACCAAACCGAAATTTTACAATTGCTCATTGATAATGGGGCCAATGTAAAAAAACGTTGTGACCGCGGATACTCTGCAAAGAAGTATGCCGAGATGGCCAATGCCAAAGAGGCGCTTGCCATTTTGGAGGATGCTATGAAAAAATAGAAAAGGAGTTTATTCATCCGTAAAAAAAAGCCCATCCAAACGGATGGGCTTTTTTAGCTCATTTACCTATAAGTGTTCCTGTAAAAGAGTATGTGGCTTAAAAATCAAAGCCGGTAAAAGCTCTGTACAAAAATGCATAAAATGCCATGAAAAGCATTATGCCGCAAAAGATGGAGTACCCTTTTAAAAAAAGTACCACAAAGCTTGGTTTGCACTCGTCAAATGCCTCTAAATAGAGGTGTTTAAAATGTAATAGTGTTCCCATGTGTTCTCTCTTTTGGTTTGCACAAACAAGAAAAGAACGCTGGCTCGATTTGGGTTGATTCAAAGGTACATAAATCTGATGAACGTCATTTTATTCTCGATGAACACACAGATTCTATCGACCTGAATATTTTTGAATGGCCTCTTTTATTTTTTCAATGCGGTTTTCGGGGTCTGGATGGGTGCTTTGGAACTCAGGTACTCGGTTGGGACCGGCCGCCGCCTTGAGAATTTCCATCACCTTTATCATTTCATAGGGGTCGTAACCGGATTGTATCATGAACAAGACTCCCAGCTCATCGCTTTCCAACTCATCTCCCCGCCCATTTTTAAGCAAGGTGTTCTGTCCAATCCCACTGACCAAACTTCCCATGTCGCCCCCAACGGAAGCGCCTGTGGCCAAGGTTTGCCAAAAACTGCTTTCGGCGATACGTTCGGCGGAATGCCTTCCAATGACGTGGCCTATCTCATGCCCCAATACACCTGCCAACTGTGCTTCGGTCAACTGTGAAAACAGGGCGTAGGTGATAAAAATCTGTCCGCCGGGCAATGCGAAGGCGTTTATGGTCCTGTCGTCTGCCAATAAATGAAAATGGTATTGGTAGGGGGTGTCCCGGGCAATGCTGCTTTTTACCAATTTGTTGCCCACGGCGTCCACCAAACTTTGCATACGTTCATCCGGATAAAGCCCGCCATGTTGTTGGGCCATTTCGGGGGCGCTCTGCAGTCCAATGGCGATTTCCTGTTCCGCGGACATGTCTATATTCTGTACCCTTCCCGTATATGGGTTTTCTTCTTGATTGCTACAACGGCGCACAAAGGCAAAGGCCACAATGGCCAGTCCGATCAAGATACGGACCCTCCAACTTCCTCTTCTCATGGTGTTAGTGTTCTAGGGGAATTAAGGTACAAAAAAAGAACTATAAAAGTTTGGGGTTGATGTCCAAAATATTGTCTTGGATATAGGTTCTGATGAACCCTGCCGTAAAATGCTCGCTGCCCAAAAATTCTTCCCTTTGCAAAAGTTTTAAAATATTAAGTCTTCGGTAAGCGGTAAGCATGGGAATGGAAAGTGGCGCGTAGCTGTAGTGCCAAGGCTCGTATTTGAATCCCCTTCGTTTGGATTCGTTGGTATAGACCAGATAAAATCCATATTTCTCCGAATTTTCATCCATCCACAGCTTAAATCCCTCAAAAGGTCCGCCGGGGCCAAACTTTTCTGGATCAAGGACATTGTTGGTGATATTGGGGTAGCCATCTATGATGTCAATATCAGTACCCCAATGGTGTCTGCTGGTACCGGGAATGGTGGAATATTCAATGATCTTTTCAATGGCATCGAGGGGTTCCATTCCGTCATCTTCGGTAAAGCGTAGATATTTTCGTTCCCAAATGCCTTCTTGTCGGTAAAAATCCCGAAAACTGGAGACCATTTTAATATCAAATCCATCGGTAAAGGCCGCCTTCTTCATTTCCAAAAAGGAATCGCAGGCTTCCTTTCTCAGGTTGATGCCCTCGCCATAAAGTTCTACATCTGCCTTGCCCATTAATTCTTCCATGGAATACTCCAAATCGTAAAAATTGGGAAAAATAGGAGGGAGGGTGCAGGCCAAACCTGAAGCTGAAGCTGTTCTGATGAAGGTCCTTCTTTTCATGAAATTGATTTTCGCGACAAGTTAAGAAGTATTTTCCAGTCCTGCGAAATGGGTTTTATCTGTCCAAAAACAGAAAACCGGTATATTGTAATCGGAGGTCGTTCAAGCTTACCAGATAATAGTAGACGCCCTCGGGTAGGCCAATATCCTGGCTCATGATGAGGCTACCGGTATTGGATAGGCCGTAAAATTCGTCCACATAGTTGATTTTTTCATAGACTTTTTGCCCAAAACGGTTAAAGATTTGCAAGCTGTTGTTGGGGGACTCTTCCATCCCTTCGATCACCAAAACGTCATTGACCCCATCACCATTGGGGCTTAAAAAATAGTTTCCCAGTGTGGGATTATTCACTGCAAAAGTATCCGTGGGCAGGGGAATGGTGCCAAAGGTTATGGCTTCATAGTCACTGGGGACAAAAGTGTCGGAGACTATAAAACCATCATTGACGTTGCCACTTGAGGCAGAATTTCCAAGAATGACCCATTGTCTGGCCGCTTTGCTCCATCCCACAACAATAATGGATTCCACGGTGGCATTGGGAATCTGTTCCAATCCACTTCTTGAATTCCAGCTAAGCGTAACCTTTGCGGGGACATCACTTTGTACAATCCAAAACTCCTTGTCGGAAACAGTACCGATATCCCTGACTTTTTCTTCAACATTAAAACTTTGAAGAATCGAGGAGGGGTTGGATGGGTTTTCAAAAAAATAGGCGCAGATGGCCAGTGGACTGTTGGTTTCCGAAGCAAGGGTCAACGGTCTAAGCTGATTTTGATCGCCAACAGGAAATGAGAAAAGACTCCTATTGTTTACAGCGGCAAACCCTGTGACTTTGGAGGCATTGCTTTCCCCGGTAAAAAAACCGGTATCCATAAAGTTGAGATATAGGGTTTGGTCATTTTTAGGCGTCAGCACGTTGCCGTCCACAAAATTGGTGTTGTTTTCTACAAGTATGGGGTTCAACAAAAAGACATTGCTGTTGGTCAGGATTTCCATGTCCCAAAGTACAGGAGGGATGTTTCCGGTTACCTGGATTACTTCATCGCCATAAAAACCTACCAGACCCTGGTTCTGGTCAAAAGAGGAATCATTGATCAAATTGGTGTGTAGTCCCAATCCCATGTGTCTACCTGCATGTACCCTTAGGTTGCCGCTATTGTACAGGGCGGTTTGGGCCTGGGTAAGGCAAGCCATTAGAAAAATAGGTATGTAGTGGAGGGGTCTCAAGACTTAGTCCAGTGTTTTTGTGGATAACAAAGCTTTTATTTTTTCCATATCGGCCTTGAGCGAATCCAGTTCGCTGGAAAGCTTTTGATTATCCGCCTGTAATTGTTCAATCTTTTTTTCTTGTTCTATGGTATGTAAGAACAATTCCTCTATTTTTTCAAGATGGGCCAATGAGGATTCTGTCAAACGGTATTGGCCAGATTCCTTTATTTCATAAGCTGACCGTATGCCGGGCAAATGGTTATTTTCTTTTACAAAAGCTTCTACTTCTTCTAGACTTCTAAATCTATACTCGTTATTAAGGTTGGAAAAACCATTGAAATATTTTTCAAATACAAAGTCGGGGGTTAAGTCAATAAAATCACCAGTAGTTGTGACATCGGTAGTAAATACTGGACTTATTTTACTCCCATCAATAGCAGCTCCGGAATTGATATCGGCATTAGTTATGGTGCCATCAAGAATTTTAGCTGAAGTGATGACCCCATCTGCAATTACCGTAGCGCTGGTGGGTCCAGTGACATCTCCGGCTAAATTGTCCACATTAAAAATTGTTCCTCCTCCTGTTGCAGTGAGACCGATACCAGCAGTATATAATGTATTAGTGTCATCTGGCACATCAATGGTTAAGTTGGGGTAGGTTCCCCCAATGGTGACGTTCCCATTACCCCCATCCGCCAGGCTTACGGTCTGGTCCGGTGCGGTATTGGTGACCTCAAAGTCGTCCCCTACCTGGTTGACCGATATGCCTGTTCCGGCCGACACGGTCTGGTTCTCATTGTTCGGATCGCTATCGTTGTCATTGAGTGATGGCACGTCTATTGTAAGGTTCGGATAGGTGCCACCTATGGTCACATTTCCTGACCCCCCATCCGCCAGGCTTACGGTCTGGTCCGGTGCGGTATTGGTGACCTCAAAGTCGTCCCCTACCTGGTTGATCGATATGCCTGTTCCGGCCGACACGGTCTGGTTCTCATTGTTCGGGTCAGTATCATTATCATTAGTAATATGATTGTTGATGGCGGTGGTGTTGGCCAAAATATCCGCGCTCTCCTCTAATGGTGAAAGGTCTGTAAAAAAGCTGGTGGTTCCTTCATTTACTGTTAGTCGGTTGTTGGCTGGGTTAAAAGTTACCGCCGTAATATCATCATCCGCTAGATTATCCACATAACTTTTTGTGGCGGCATCCTGCGGGGCTGTTGGATTTTGCAAATTGGTAAGCCTAGCGGCATTCCCCATGCTCACGTCGGTCAAGGGAGTGCCAAACCCACTAAGGGGGATGGACAATTTGTCCAATTTAGCATTGGTAATGGTGCCATTTTGTATTTTATCGTTGGTTATGGTCTCTACGGCAATATGCGAATTGAGAACGGAGAAATTGGTGATGTTGTCACTTCCAATCTTGTTCACCTCATAATTGTAATTGATGCCATCGGGTGTATCCTCTTGGGTAATGACCACTGTACTGTCCTGAGATGTAACATTGTGTAGGGCCAAGGTGCTTACGGTGAAGGAGTTGTCTAGAGTTTCACAGATGTTGATCCATTCCGTGCCATTATAGTAATGAAGGCAATCTTCGTCGGTGTTGTAGACCAAGGCACCGGCCAAAGGAGTAATGCTGTTCATCTCGATATTGCTGACCCTGGTAATGACCAAGGCACGCGTGCTGCTTTCCAATTCCAGTACGGAGGCTGGGTGCAAGGTTTGCGGATTATCGCCAATTTTTACCTGACCGCTAAGGGTGTTGATCATGAGTAGGCCAATGACCAAGTAGAAGATATGCGTTTTCACAGTATTCGTATTTGAGGGTTTCCAAACGGAAACTACAAAACTAAACCTATGATCGGATTATGGGAACATTTCCCGTCAAAATGCGAAGTTCAAGGGTGAACGGGCACCCTATTTGCCTTAAAAGCCGTGATAGAATTAACAAAAGTTTAGAACGGCTTTATTTTTTTATATCGTCTTCAAGGGTTTTCTTTAACTTGGGCTAAATATGTTTTATGAAAAATGCAATTGTCATCCTGTTCTCGCTGCTCCTTTCCGGGCTGTCCATGGCGCAGGATAACCGCCAGATTTTGAGGGGAAAGGTACTTTACAGGAATACCAATGTACCCAATGAGAATGTCATCAATTCCACCACGGGAATGGCCACCATCACCAATGAGGATGGCGAATTTGCCATTTCAGTGCAGGCAGGGGACCAATTGGTCTTCACGGCGATCAATTACCAGTTGGAAGTCATTACGATTACGGGTGAAATTCTACGGAACAATCGCTTGGTGGTGGAAGTGAACGAAAAAGTACGGGAGCTGGATGAGGTGGTCGTGACCCCTGAGGACCAAGAACGTTTCCTGGAAGTGAAAAATGAGGATTTTAAAGAGTATAACTACGAGATAGACCGTAGCACCGAAGTGGAGAATGTCGCAGAATCCCGAAGCGTTCGGGGTATGCGGGACGGACTGAACTTCGTGAATATCTTCAAGGCCCTGTTCAAGGCGCAACAGGCTGAAGGTCAGCAGAGGGAACCGCTCAAGGTCAGTGAGGTGCTTAGGCATGTCTATGATGATGAGTTTTTTGTGGCCGACCTACGGTTGCCTCAGGACAAAATAGATGATTTCTTGTTGTATTGCGATGATAAAATCCCATCGCAGACCCTATTGCGCAAGGAAAACGAATTTCAACTTATCGATTTTTTGGTAACCCAGAGCAAGGCCTATTTGGCCACCATGGATGACGAATGAAAAGATTCCTTTTGGCATTCGGATGTCTTATGGCAATTTCGGTCCAAGCACAAGATGGACCTTCCAAATCCCTTTTGGGCAGGGTCACCAGTCAAGGAGGTGATGTGGCCGGTGTAGTGGTCCAGAACATCAGTTCGGAGCAGGCTGTGATCACCGATATGGATGGGAACTTTTCCATTATAGTGGAACAGAACGATACCTTGGTGTTTTCGGCGGTTCAGTATCAAAGAAAGGTACTTCCCATAACCGAAATGCTCTACAACACCAGTTTTGTAATGGTTCCCTTGGATGAGTTTGTGAATGAACTGAAGGAAGTAGTGGTAAGACCGTATGACCTTTCTGGCGATCTAAACCAAGATTTGGACAAACTTACCTTGGAGAAAGACGTTAGCGCCGAAGCTTTGGGATTGCCCAATGCACACCAGAAAATACCGACCCAAAGCGAACGGAAATTACAGGAAGCCGGCCGAATGAAGATCGTTGGTCCAGCTATTCCCATTAATCCCTTGATAAATGCCATAACCGGTCGCACCAAGATGTTGAAGGAAAGGGTGAAGTTGGATGGGACCTATGCCCGGACCCAAAGGGTCCAGGATTTTTATGTAGACTCGCTTTTTGTGGTCACGTTAAAGATTCCCATGGAAAAGATTGACGACTTTATGTATTTCTGTGAAGTAGACGAAGCTTTTCAAAAAACCGTAGATTCGCACGATAAACTCAAAATCTGGGATTTTATGGTCCAAAAGAGTAGGATGTATCGGAAGAACAACAATTTGGACTAGGTTTTTGTCCATCCTTTGGCATAAAAATTGACCTAATACTGTAACACACCCCAAAGTTTTGAGTCAAATAGTACATATGATGAAAACGAGAATTGCAAAAAGAACGGCACTACTTTTTACTGCCGTACTTCTTTTGTCCTTTGCGTCGGCACATAAATTCTACGTTAGCGTTACCAATGTGGTGTATTCCGAAAAGGAGGATGCCCTTCAGATCACCAGTCGCATCTTTATTGATGACCTGGACAAATTGTTGGAGGAACGCTACGGTATCAAGGCCAAATTGGCCACTCCCAACGAAGCCAAGGTTTCCGATGAATACATTGAAAAATATTTCAGGGCCAAGTTTGTTTTGGAACTCGATGGAAAGCCAACTCCCTACACGTTTTTGGGCAAACGCTATGACAATGATGTGGTCATCTGCTATTTAGAGGTTGCCCAAGCCAATTTTGAAGGGCTAAAAACACTTTCCGTACAAAATGAAATCCTTACCGATCTTTTCGATGAGCAGCAAAATGTGGTCCATATCAAATGGAAGGGACACAAAAAGAGTTTTGTGCTCATTAAGGAAAATAATAAAGGAATGTTAAACTTATAACGTATTGTTAAGAATTGGTTAAAATACGCTATTTTTCACCGTTTTAAAATCAAATTAAAAATGAACAAAGTCAAGTATTGTGTTGCTTCTTTCTTGTTTCTTTTTGGTGCCGTGACATTATCGGCGCAGGAAGAAGGAGAGGTGAAGCAAGAGCGACAACCCGGTCATTATAACCAAAGTAAATTTAAACAGTTGTACGAGGAGTTTTCCACTCCAAATAGCTATAGGGCTGCATCTGGGGCACCGGGCCCAGATTATTACCAGCAGCAGGCCGACTATGTCATTGATGTGAAATTGGATGACAAAAATGCACGTATCCATGGCGAGGAGACCATTACCTACCACAACAATGCTCCTGAGGATTTGGAGTTTCTTTGGGTGCAATTGGATCAAAACGTACGGGCCAAGGACTCAAAGTCCCCTCTACGCAACGGTAATGGAGTGAACATTGCCTACACGGCAGGAAACTTTGCCGAAACTTATATCAATGAGCCTTTTGATGGAGGTTTCAACATAGAGTATGTAAAGGACGCCAGTGGAAAGCCATTGTCCTATACCATCAATCAGACCATGATGCGGTTGAACATTCCCCAACCCCTAAAAAGTGGAGAAAAAATATCTTTCTCCATAAAGTGGTGGTACAATGTACCCGATCATACAGTGAACAGGGCGCGTTCCGGATTTGAGTATTTTGAGAAAGACGGTAACCGTGCCTATGTTATAGCGCAGTTTTTTCCAAGAATGGCCGTCTACAGCGATGTGGAAGGCTGGCAGAACCATCAGTTCTGGGGAAGTGGGGAGTTTGCCCTACCCTTCGGAAATTATGAGGTGAGCATTACCGTTCCATCCGACCACGTTTTGGATGCCACGGGTGAATTGCAGAATCGCGATGAGGTGTTCTCCAAAGAAATGATGAAGCGCTACAAAGAAGCCAAAAAGTCATACGATAAGCCCGTGATCATTGTAAACCAGGCTGAGGCCGAAGCCGCTGAGAAAGGCTTTGCCACCGATACCAAGACCTGGAAGTTCAAGGCCACCAATGTCAGGGATTATGCCTTTGCCACATCCCGAAAGTTTATTTGGGATATGCAGGCCGTAAAGATTGGCGGAAAGGATGTTATGGCCGTTTCCTTATATCCCAAGGAAGGAAACCCGCTTTGGGAGGATATGTCCACCAAAGCTGTGGTACAGACCCTAAAGACCTATTCAGAACACACGTTTGATTATCCGTATCACAAGGCCATTTCCGTTCACGCCAAGAACCAGGGTATGGAGTATCCCATGATTTGCTGGAACTATGGTCGTCCTAACGAGGATGGTACCTATTCTGACAGGACCAAATTCGGGATGATCAGTGTGATCATCCATGAAGTGGGGCATAACTTTTTCCCGATGATCGTAAATTCAGATGAGCGTCAGTGGGGATGGATGGACGAAGGTCTGGATACTTTTATGCAGTATTTGGCAGAGCAGGAATTTGGAAGGAACAATCCAAGTGTTATTTCCCCCAACGAAAATTACCCATCACGAAGAGGGAATCCAGCCGATATTGTGCCCTATATGAGTGGAGATCAAAGCTTTATTTCCCCCATCATGTCCAATCCGGAGAACGTATACCAATTGGGCCCGAATGCCTATGGTAAACCTGCCACCGCACTGAATATTTTAAGAGAGACCGTAATGGGCAGGGAATTGTTCGATCATGCATTCAAGACCTATGCACAACGTTGGATGTTCAAACACCCTACCCCAGAGGATTTCTTCCGTACCATGGAAGACGCCTCCGCAGTGGATTTGGATTGGTTCTGGAGAAGCTGGTTCTATACCACCGATTATGTTGATATAGGCGTAAAAGGCGTCAAGAAGTACTATGTGAGCAGTGAGCCCACGGCAGAAATGAAAAAGTACATGGCGGACAGGAACATTACCGAAGCCGATTTGCCACCCTTGGTATATTTGGCCGAAGAATCCAGCGAGGACTTCATGCCTGAACTGAAAGGGAAGGCCCCATCAGAAACTTCGCAGAACCTAAAGGAATTTATGATGGACAACATGACCGAAGCCGATAGAGCGAAAGTCAAGGAGCCCAAATATTTCTACGAAATCACCTTTGATAAGCCGGGAGGCATACCCATGCCCCTGATCGTGGAATATACCTATGCCGATGGTACCAAGGAAAATGTTACCTATCCCCCGGAAATTTGGAGAAAAAATGACGCCGAAGTAAAAAGGGTCATTTCCTCACAAAAAGAGTTGGTGGGCATTGTGGTAGATCCCAAGTTGGAAACCGCGGACATTGACACCACCAATAATGCGTGGCCCATGAAGGACGAAAAATCCGATTTTGATAAGTTCAAGGATAACATCAAAGGAAAATAATACAAAACTCTTGAAAGAGCCTCGTGATTTCACGGGGCTTTTTTTATTTTCCCAACAACTTCTGATTATATTTGTTGTATGTATTTTCTATTCATTAGCGGAGGAGAGATTTTTTTCATCCTATTTATAGTGGTGATGGTCTTTGGTGCCGATAAAATCCCTGGAATAGCCAAGGGGCTTGGTAAGGGAATGCGTCAGCTGCGGGATGCTACGGACGACATTAAGCGTGAAATCCAGAAAAGTGCCGAAAGCCAGGGCATCGATACCGATTTTACCAAAGATATTAGGAATGAACTCAACGAGGTCAAGAAAAATGTGGATGAAGTAACGGGCTCCATCAAAAGGGGAACCAAGTAATCCATGTTGGAGCGGCTTCTGGAGTGGGATCGGGACACCTTTATCTATCTCAATGGGCTGGGTATTGAAAAATATGACGGTTTTTGGACCGTTGTCACCAATTTCTGGACTTGGACTCCACTCTTTATCCTTTTTATTTTTTTATTGTTCCGCAAATTTCCGAAACGCGAGGCTTTTTATAAACTATTGACCGTTTTGGGATTGGCCCTTTTTATCACGGCCATTACCCATTGGACCAAGATTTCCGTTGCCCGTTTAAGGCCCAACAACACCGAGGAGATCAACTTGCTTATACGGATTCTTAAAAGCCCGACCGATTATAGTTTTTTCTCTGGGCATGCCTCAAGCTCTTTTTCCCTGACTTTATTGCTGTTTCTGTTTTTGAGAAAAAAGATAAAATGGGCCTATCTGTTTTTCATTTGGCCCATCCTTTTTACCATGAGCCGTATTTATGTCGGCGTGCATTATCCCATTGATATTATTGTGGGGATGTTGGTAGGATTGTTGTCAGGGACACTTTTTTATAGGTTGTACCAAAAATTTATTTCACCCTACACAAGGTAAGCCCATCCCTGATGGGCAACAATACCGTTTCCACTCTGGGATCGTTTTTCAGTTTTTCGTTATAGGCAAGAAGTGATGCCGTGGCCTTGTCGGACGGGTCAAGAGGTTCCACTACTTTTCCTGACCAAAGTACATTGTCCGAAAGGATGACACTGCCCGGTTTGGTCTTTTGGATGACGGCTTCAAAATAGGCGTCATACTCTACCTTATAGGCATCTATAAAGATCAGGTCAAAAGTAAGGTTCAGTTTAGGGATGATGTCGAGCGCATCACCCGTATGTTGTATAATTTGGGAAGCGTAATCACTCCTATCAAAATACCTGCGTTGCATATCGTGCAATTCCTCATTGACTTCAATGGTGTGTAGTTGTCCATCTTTTTGAAGCCCTTCGGCCAAGCATAGCGCTGAATACCCCGTATAGGTTCCAATCTCCAAAATATTTTTTGGCGCAATGATTTTGGACAGTAAACTTAACACCCGTCCTTGAAAATGACCGGTGATCATGCGGGGGCGGACCACCTTCAAGTGGGTTTCCCGGGATAGCTCAGCCAAAAGGGCCGGTTCGTTCTCGGAACTGTTGATCAGATAATTTTCAAGTGTGGAAGAAAGAAAATGCATGTTTTTATTTTTGCAAAAATAGAGAAAGAACTACATTGAAATACCAGTTTAGCAAAAGGAAACCATGTCAATGAAAAATATACAGATCAGGAATGCCCATTTGGAGGATTTGCCTGTGCTCTTGGGGTTTGAGCAGGAGATCATAAAGGCGGAGCGCCCTTTCGATGTCACCCTGAAGGAAGACCCTATCAGTTATTATGACCTCAAGGCCATGATTTTGGACCAAGAAGCCTCCGTAGTGGTGGCCGAAGTGGATGGAAAAGTAGTGGCTTCGGGTTATGCCATTCCCAAAAGGGCAAGGCACTATTTGGACCATGAGTACTATGCGTATTTGGGGTTTATGTATACCGATGGTCAATATCGGGGTATGGGTATCAACGCCAAGATCGTAGAGGCCTTAAAGTCTTGGTCCTTGGAAAGAAAGTTCAAGGAAATTAGGCTTACGGTGTACAATGATAACCTGCCAGCCATTAAAGCCTATGAAAAAGTAGGCTTTAAAAAGCACATCATAGAAATGCGTTTGGAATGATGCGTCAAAGTAAAATCGTATTACAAGTTGTATTTTTGAAACCAATCAAAAGCATAGTATGACCTTTAAAAACACCTTGGAATTTGCCCAACAATTGGATGCGGAAGATACCCTTTACCGCTATAGGAAAGAGTTTCATTATCCGCAGGTAGATGGGAAAGATGTCATTTATTTTACGGGCAATTCCTTGGGACTGCAGCCCAAGCGTTCACAGAAATATGTGGATGAGGTAATGAAGGATTGGCGGGAACTCGCTGTGGAAGGGCATTTTTATGCCGATAAACCCTGGTGGGACTATCACGAACGGTTGGCCGAAGGCCTTTCCAAAGTAGTGGGAGCAAAGCCCGAAGAAGTTTCGGTCATGAATACCCTTACCGTGAACCTACATTTGTTGATGGTCTCCTTTTACCGGCCCACAGCCCAAAGATTCAAGATCATTTGTGAGGAAAAGGCCTTTCCGTCCGATCAGTATATGTTGCAAAGTCAGGTCAGGTTTCATGGTCTGGACCCCAACGAGGCCATTGTCGAGGTGAAAAAGCGCGATGGGGAACATTCTTGGAGAACCGAGGATATCCTAAAGACGATTGAAGAAGTGGGGGATGAACTTGCACTGGTACTGATGGGCGGGGTCAATTACTATAACGGGCAGGTATTGGACATGAAGGCCATAACACAGGCCGGAAAGTCCGCTGGTGCCTTTGTGGGATGGGACTTGGCACACGGTGTGGGCAATGTGAAACTCCAATTGCACGATTGGGGCGCTGACTTCGCTGCATGGTGCAGCTACAAATATATGAACAGTGGTCCGGGGAATGCTTCCGGTATTTTTGTTAACGAACAGTACCTCGGTCAAAAGGATATTCCGCGTTTTGAGGGGTGGTGGGGCACTAAAAAGGAGACCCGTTTTTTAATGGAACCTGAGTTCGACCCGATTGCTTCAGCGGATGCATGGCAGTTGAGCAATCCACCTATATTGTCCTTGGCCCCTTATTTGGCTTCTTTGGAGCTTTTTGATGAGGTGGGCATGGACGCCCTGATTGAAAAGCAACGGAACATAGTGGCCTATTTGGAATTTATCCTTCATGAAATTGATAAGCAGGTGGAAAGTTCCTTTGAAATCATTACACCCAAGGACCGAGGCTGTCAGCTTTCCGTGTTTTTACATGGCGAAGGCAGGTCCTTGTTTGATTATTTGATGAAAAATGGAGTGATTACGGATTGGCGGGAACCCAACGTGATCAGATTGGCACCTGCTCCCTTTTATTGCTCCTTTGCGGACATGTACAATTTTGGCCAGGTATTAAAGCAGGGCATCCTGCAAAAGTAGGCTATCATATTTCCTTTTTAGATAATTGGAAGGGGTAGTGCCCTGATATTTTTTAAACTGTCGGGAAAAATAGGAAGGGTCATTGAACCCGGATTGGTACATGACCTCGGTGATCAACGTGTTGTTGGTATTGAAAAATTCCAATGCTTTATTGATTCGGAACTCATTCACAAAGTCGATAAAGGTACGTTGGGTCATTTTTTTAAAGAATCTGCAGAACGAATTTGAGGTAAGGCCCAACTGGGTCGAAATTTCAACTACGGAAATAGTGCCCGAATAGTGCTCGTTCACATATTCAAAGATTTCCTCCAATCTTTTGATGTCATCCTTTTTGAAGTTATCCAAGGTGAAATTATCAAATAAAGGTTCATAAGAAGTTTCTCGGGACAAGTGGTTCAATATAGAGAGTAGGTTAATCAATTTGCCTTGATGGTCCAAATCCCCGAACCGTTCAAAATCGGGCCAAAGTCTTTTATGGACCTCAGAACCAAAGACCAAGACCTGTTTCGATTTTCGAATTAGGGCGTTGATTTTGCCCAACTCGGGAAAAACCTTGAGTTTCTCCTCCAAAAACTCTTTTTTGAATTGGATTACGATCTCTAGGTTATCCGCTTGGTCCCTATTGCCAAAATCGGCATGGGGAATGTTTCCACCCAAAAAAACCAAAACACCGTTGGAATAGGCTTTCTTTTGTGGACCAATGCGCAATACCCCAGAGCCATTCTTTATATAGACCATCTCATATTCAGGGTGAACATGCCAACCTGCAGATGCACAATGGTTTTCATTGGCGTAGGACTCAATTTTTAAGGAGGTGTCTACGGCAACATTGATGGATTCCAATAAGGGTTTCATAAAGTAAAATTACCTAAAATTTAAAATAATGAACATATTTGGGAATAAATCATTTTAGTATTTGAATAATATAGGCAAGTCAATTAGAATTAGGATTGTTTAATTTGTAGGTACAATATTCTATGAAATCACTCGCACTTATTTTTTCCAACCCTAGGTATTTTGCCCCGGCCTGGGTTTTTACCAGTCTTAATATTTGGTTTGGTACTTGGGCCATTTATATACCCACCGTGAAGGAGAAGCTAGGTATAGACAAAGCTGATTTGGGTATTGCCCTATTTTGCTTGTCCCTTGGGGTTTTTACCATTTTTCCCATGGCCTCCAAGATCATCAACAGATTGGGAGTTGGAAAGGCTACTTGGGTTGGGGTGCTCTGTACAAGCTGTGCGGCCATGTTGCCCTTGATGGCTCCCAGCTACCCAATTCTAATGGGAAGTCTTTTTGTTTTTGGATCCTGTACCGGATTTACGGATATCTCCATGAACACCTTGGTGACCGAAATTGAGAAAGAGGACAAGAAAAATTTCATGTCCGCGGCCCATGGTTTCTTCAGTTTGGGTGGAATTTTGGTGGGCTTGGGAAGTTTTCTTATCCCAGTTATTGGAAACCCGGTACTTCATATGGGGCTTACAGTGGCTTTGGTTTTGATAGTGAATTTAATGTTCTATAAAAACTACATCCATGTTGTTGCTGCTCCTGTGGAAAAAGAGCCCTTCAGCCTAAAGCTCTTCAAACCTTTGCTTTTGCTGGGTATTATAGGCTTTGTTTCCATGGGAAGTGAGGGAGCCATCATTGATTGGAGCGGTCTTTACCTGAAAGAGGTCACTATGGCCCCAGAAGTGCTTATTGGTTCAGGCTTTTTGGCATTTTCCACGGCCATGACCCTCGGGCGTTTTTTGGGAGATGGCATCAGCGCCCGGATTGGATCGGTTAAAATATTGGGTTTGGGAGCATTGGTGGCCATTGGTGGATATGCGCTGGTACTTTCAGGACAGACCATACCCGCTATTGTTGGTTTTGCTTTTAATGGCCTTGGGTTTTCGGTAATGGTTCCCGAGCTGTTCAGGATTGGGGGGAATGTAAAGGGAGTGGATTCCGCACAAGGCGTTTCCTTTATTGCAGGAACAGGGTATTCGGGCTTCTTGGTCGGACCCGTAATCTTGGGCTTCTTGGCAGAACAAGCCTCTTTGGTCCTCAGCTTTTATGTGTTATTGGCCTGCGTGCTACTAGTATTGGGGATTACATTCTTTCTACATAAAACCCGAAAATAGACCTTCAATTATTGCACTTTCAATTGGGTGAAATAGAGATGGAAACTACCATCCGCCTTTTTGTGGCTCTTTGAAATTTGCATGCCATTGATTTCGGTATAATCTTCCCAAGTAGTAGTAAGTGAGGGTTCTTCTTGATTGGCTTTTCGGTAGGTCCACTCGCGGATGATATAGTCGTCCTTGAAATAAAAGTCATAGGCGTCTCCAGGAGTATACCCGCCATCATTGGCATATACAATGGTCAGCTTTTGCATGTTTTCCCCACTTATGGGGGCTTTCTCACTTAAGGAATGTCCAAAAGAATAGTTGCCCGCATCCCATACAAGATTAAAGGGTGCCAATAACCAATATTTGTCGTTGATAAACCCTCCGTTGGTTTTTTGGGCAATACTGTCCATGGATTTTCGGTTGTAGGTCAAGGTATCGGCCCCCGATATGGCAGTAACCTCATTTTTCTTGGTTTTCCAGACCCAACTGCGTTCAAAATGGATGCTGTCCCTATCCACATTGAACATAAAATCAATTTGGTTCACCGATTTCCAGTTGGCCAATCCATGCGCGTCGGCAATCAACTCAGGAATGTTTTTTTCAGGAGTGGCTTCAACAGTGTCCGGTGTTTTGGGTTCAGTCTTGCAGCCTATGAAAATGGCCAAAACAAAAATACTGACTAGGGATAGGGTCTTCATGTCTGGTTTTTAATCAAATATACCATGTTTTTAGCTTATCTTGCGCCCCATTTTTTGGTAAAAAACAAATCAACCTGGGTGTGACTTTTCTCAAAAAACTGTTTCTAATATTTATAAGTAACCCCGACAAGGAATATTTGGAAACGGAAGACCATTATGCCCATCTATCTGATGAGGAATTAGTGAAGCGTATTGTGGCGAGCAACGACCCTTTGTTATTTGAGAGGTTGTACGATCGCTATGCAAAAATGGTATACAACAAATGCTATGGATTTGCCAACTCTGATGATGAGGCAGAAGACTTGACCCAAGATGTTTTTCTACAGCTCTTCATTAAGTTGAAGATGTTTAAGGGTAAATCTAAATTTTCAACATGGTTATATTCCTTCACCTACAACTTTTGTGTCAACTACGTCAACCGGAACAAACAACGGAAGATAAGAGATCAATCCATTCCCGTGGAGGATACAGAATATAAACTTTCCGAAGAAGTCCCGGATGAGAGTCTCTATGAAATGAAGGCGGATAAGCTCAAGAAGGCCTTGGAGCTCATTGCGCCAGAGGATAAGTCAATTATGTTGTTGAAATATCAGGACGGAGCATCTATTAAAGACCTTGTAGGTATTATGGAGATTGGGGAAAGTGCGGTCAAGATGCGGTTGAAGCGAGCAAAGGAAAAACTATTGGAAATCTATAACACCCTACAATAGATGGCAAAGAAAGAAAGGAATCCGTTTAAGCAACTGGAGGCCTCCTTAAGGGAAGCTCCTCCAGGAATGAAGAAAAAGGTGATGAACGACATTGCTGCGGCAAAGTTGATCATGGACATGGCATCCCTCTTTTCCATTAATGTTGGAAGTGCTTTGCGAAAATTGTTCAGGACACTGGGAGAACACTAAGAAGAATACTAAGAAGAACACTATAAAGCTATATGTATGGAAACACTAAGTAATTGGAAGAATGTTACTTTGGACTCACTTTCTTCAATGGGGAAGAATATCGGCGCTGCCCTTCCCAAGATCGTGGGGGCCATTGCCATTCTTATTTTGGGATGGTTGATCATTAAGATCGTACTTTTTATTCTGGGCAAGATCTTGAAATTGGCCAAAATGGACGCTTTAAGTGAGCGTATCAATGAAATGGACCTTTTGGGCAATGGTAAGTTTAAAATCGATATCGTCAAGATTACCCTTGGGTTTGTAAAATGGTTGTTGCTGTTGGTCTTTTTTATTGTGGCTGCCGATATTCTGGATTGGGGAATCATTTCCACCGAAATTGGTAACTTGCTACGTTATTTACCCAGATTGTTCACGGCTTTGGTATTGTTTACCATTGGACTGTATTTGGGCAGTATAGTAAAAAATGCCATTAAAAATCTGTTCGAATCATTCGAGTTTGGGGGAGGTAAAATCATAAGTAGTCTTATGTTCTACGTAATTGTCATTTTTATGTCGATTACCGCCTTGAACCAAGCCGGAGTGGACACCACCATCATTACCAACAACATAACCATTATCTTGGGGTCATTTCTATTGGCCTTTGCCTTGGGCCTTGGTCTGGGTTCCCGGGAAATTGTGGCCGATCTTTTGCGGTCTTTCTATACCCGTAAAAACTATGCCGTTGGAGATAAGATTGTTATTGGGGAGGACAGTGGTGTTATCGAAGCCATAGAGAACAACAGTTTGACCTTGGTGACCAAGGAAGGAAAGTTTGTGATTCCGATCAAAGATGTGGTGTCGCAAAAGGTGGAAATAAAGTCGTAAAACAGCAATTGGGGCAAAGTAGTTTCATTTGAACCGCAACTTCCTTGGAATTTGATTATTTTTGAAACTTTCAAGATATAAAAAATGAGTTCAAAGAAAGGAAAGGTTCAAGAATTGATTCAGGAAAAACTTCTGGAAGAGCGTAAAGTGTTTTTATGGGGCATGGTGGATGATGATTCGGCGAAACATGTCATAGACCGCTTGCTCTATCTGGATTTGCAGAACAACAAGGAAATCCAATTGATCATCAATAGCCCAGGGGGCTATGTGACCTCTGGTTTTGCTATTTATGATACCATCAAACAGATAAAAAGTCCGGTATCCACGGTATGTTCCGGTTTGGCGGCATCCATGGGCTCCATTCTACTTTCAGTAGGGGAAAAGGGAAGAAGGTTCATTCAGCCCCATGCCCGGGTAATGATTCACCAACCCAGTGGAGGTGCCAGAGGGCAGGCTTCCAACATAGAGATCCAAGCCAAGGAAATTATCAAGACCAAGGAGTTGGGTGCCCAAATTTTGGCAGATAACTGTGGCCAGTCGTTCGAAAAAGTGATGAAAGATTTTGATCGCGATTATTGGATGGGTGCCGAAGAATCTGTGGATTACGGTATTGTGGATGGAATCCTAGAGTAGAACATACATACTTAAAAGGAAAAAGTCCTTCGCAAGTTTTTGTGAAGGACTTTTTGCATATATATGGACGCCTAAGCGGAATATTCATAATATATACGGCAAGAGTGGTACCAAAAGTTTTTAAGGAAGTGTTAAAAATGACTTTTGCCTTTTTAGCTTTGAGGTTTTAGGGCATCGACCCAGTAAAGAAATAAGTGTTAAATTCCGTATTTTTGAGGTCTAACCACAATGGGCCCAAAGGGCATTTATGACACAGACCTCTAAAAATATAGCCATCATCGGTTCTGGATTGGTGGGTTCGCTCTTGGCTATTTACCTTCGGAAAAAAGGCCATTCCATAACAGTTTTTGATAGAAGACCGGACATTAGAACGATAGAGTTCTCGGGAAGGTCCATTAATCTGGCCATGAGCAATAGGGGCTGGCGCTCCTTACAGAAAGTGGGATTGGAAGATTCCATCAAGGAAATAGCCATTCCGTTGGACAAGCGGGCCATGCATGTGAACGACAAGCCGGTCTATTTCCAAAAGTATGGGAAAGACGGTGAGGCCATTTGGTCCATTTCCAGAGGTATCCTGAATAAACGGATGATTGATCTGGCAGAAGAAGCCGGTGCAGAGTTCCGGTTCAATGAGAAAGTTTGGGATGTAAATCTCCCAGAAGCCAAGATTTATACCGGGGAATCGGAGAAGAGTGAATGGAAAGAATACCAGTATGATCTTATTTTTGGCTGTGATGGGGCCTTTTCCCGCGTGCGCCACAAAATGCAACGTCGCAGTAGGTTTGATTACTCCCAGGATTTTTTGGATGTGGGTTATAAGGAACTGACCATTCCGGCCAATGCGGATGGGACCCATAAACTGGACAAAAACTCCTTTCATATTTGGCCTAGGGGTAAGTTCATGCTCATAGCCATGCCTAATATTGATGGTAGTTTTACCTGTACTCTCTTTTTACCTTTTGAGGGTGAGGTGTCTTTTGAAAAAATCACCACCCCCGATGAGGCCAAGGCCTTTTTCAAGGAATATTTTCCGAATGTAAAAAATGAGATTGAAAATCTGTCCCAGGACTTTTTCAAGAATCCTACCAGTGCCATGGTTACGATGAAGTGCTATCCGTGGACCTATTGGAACAAAGTGGCCTTGGTGGGCGACTCGGCCCATGCCATTGTGCCTTTTTACGGACAGGGCATGAATGCCGGATTTGAGGACATCTACGAGCTCAATGAGCTTATGGAAACCCATGGCGATGATTGGGATGCGATTTTCTCTGAATACCAAAAGACCCGAAAACCCAATGCGGATGCGATCGCGGAACTCAGTTACCGCAATTTTGTGGAGATGAGCAGCAAGACTGCAGATCCTATATTTTTATTGCAGAAAAAGATTGAAAAGTGGTTTGCCTCAAAACATCCTGATAAATGGGTCCCGGTCTATAGCCGGGTAACCTTCTCGGATAAGCCCTATGCAGAGGCTTTGGCCATTGGGGATAGGCAAGAGGCTATCATGAAAGAGGTGATGCAGCTGCCCAATATCGAGGAGAAATGGGACTCCATAGGAGTGGAGGAAATGATTATTGGATTATTGGATAATCAGATTTAGTTATTATTTCGACCGGATGGGAGAAATCTTTATTCAGCTCATGGATATTGCAAAATCGTTGGTGATATTTTGTGTCAATTGGTAGAATAGGTGTTCAAAAGTTTCCTTCTGCCTTTATGTATCGACACTGATTGCACGAATTTTATCGAAGACAGGACCAGTTCCATGATTCTATGTTTGTTTTGGGTCATTTCGACCGGATGGGAGAAATCTTTTTTCAGCTCAAGGATATTGCAAAATCGTTTGTGATATTTTGTGTCAATTGGTAGGATAGGTGTTCAAAAGTTTCCTTCTGCCTTTATGTATTGACACTAATTGCACGAATTTTCTCGAAGACAGGGCCAGTTCCATGATTCTATAATTGTCTGGGTCATCTCGACCGAATGGGAGAAATCTATTTTTAAAAGATTTTCCAATCACTGGCTCATTCCGAATAACACAAAAAAAAAACCACCTAAAAGGTGGCTTATATTTTAATGCAGCGCAGTTGCTATAGTTTGGCAAAAAGTGCTTGCATTCTTTCTTGTTCTTCTTCGGCCAACAAGGGGTCTACCAAGATTCGTCCGCTGTGCTCATCGGTGATGATCTTCTTGCGGGAAGCGATCTCTACCTGTACCTGTGGTGGAATGGTAAAGAAAGATCCTCCGGAAGCACCACGCTCCACAGGAACCACGGCAAGACCGTTCTTAACGTTGTGTCGAATTCTTTTGTAAGCTTGGATCAAGCGGTCCTCGATTTTATCCTCGTATTCCTCGGATTTCTTCAATAGGGCTTTTTCCTCTTTCTCGGTTTCGGCCAAAATGGCGTCCAATTCACCTTTTTTGTGTTTCAGGTGACCTTCGCGTTCGCTTAATTTTTCCTTGGTGTCGGCAACAACTTCCTTCTTCTGTTCAATTTGCGCCTTGAACTCCTTGATATTCTTTTCGGCCAATTGGATTTCCAATTCCTGGAACTCCACTTCCTTGCTCAACGAGTTGAATTCACGGCTGTTGCGAACATTCTTTTGTTGCTCGGCGTATTTTTTGATCAAGGTTTTGGCTTCCTCGATAAGATTTTTCTTGGCAGTGATCTCAAAGTTGATGGTTTCCACATCGGTCTTGAGCTTGTCCATACGGGTTTTAAGGCCAAGGACCTCGTCTTCCAAGTCCTGTACTTCCAAAGGCAACTCGCCCCTTACATTGCGTATCTCGTCAACCCTGGAATCGATGAGCTGTAAATCGTACAGTGCTCTCAACTTTTCTTCCACGGTGCTTTCTTTTTTGTTCGCCATAAATTATAAATACTTGATGGGATTCGTTATACTCTCCGATAAAGAGACTGCAAAATTAGGAATTTTTTTCGTAAGATAATCAACCAATAAATCTTTTGTAAACTGCTCAGTTTCAAAGTGCCCAATATCTGCAATGACAAGTTGCCCTTCAGCTTCGTAAAATTGATGGTATTTTAGGTCCGAAGTAATTAAAACATCGGCCCTGGCCTTTTTGGCCGCCGCAATGGCAAAGGCACCGCTTCCGCCCAAAACGGCCACTTTTTTCACCTTCTTCCCCAACAGTTTCGAATGCCGCACAACAGAGGCGTTCATGGTCTTTTTCAACTGTTTTAAAAAGGTTTGCTCTTCCATTTCGGTTTTGAGCTCGCCCACCATGCCCATGCCCAAATCTTGATTGACATTCTCCAAAGCCACAATTTCATAGGCCACTTCTTCGTAGGGATGTGCCCCGAAAAGAGCCTTTAGAAGGTTGCTTTCCTTTTCAAAGGAATAAATGACATTGATTTGTGCCTCTTTTTCCAAATGCAGCTCTCCCACCTCCCCAACACTGGGGTTGGCATTTGTTCCGGCTTTAAAACTACCCACTCCTTCCGTGCTGAAACTACAATTGCTGTATTTACCGATTTCTCCGGCTCCAGCTTTAAAAAGGGCCGATTTCACCTTTTCCGCATCTTCCAATGGGGCATAAGTAGTCAATTTTCGGATGGAACCGGTTTTGGGGATTAGGATTTTAGGGTTTTGAATCCCCAAAACCTCACAAATCTTGGCATTTACCCCCATAGGGCTGTTGTCCAAGGCCGTATGCATACTGTAAATGGCAATGTTGTGGGCAATGGCCTTCATCACCACCCGTTCCACATAGGTGCGGCCTGTGAGTTTTTTTAAACCACTAAAAATTATGGGGTGGAAACTGACGATGAGGTTGTGTTTTTTTTCAATGGCCTCGTCCACCACATTTTCCAAGGTGTCCAAGGTTACCAAGACCCCCTTCACGGGCATGTTAGGGTCTCCCACCAACAATCCTACGTTGTCAAAACCCTCGGCGTGGGGCAGAGGGGCCAGTTCTTCCAGTATTTTTGCAATATCCTTTACGGTCATTTCACATTTCTTAAGTAGGCTAAAGATAAAATATTATATTTTCGTTCCATGGTGCAATTGCTGCGCAAAATAGCGTTTCCTTTTTCCTTGATCTATGCCTTGGTGGTGCATGTACGCAATTTTCTGTACAACATTGGGGTGTTTGTTTCCAAAACATACAGCACTCCGACCATTTGTGTGGGGAACCTTAGCGTAGGGGGTACAGGAAAAACTCCTATGATAGAATATCTGATCAGGGTATTGGACGGACATAAAGTGGCGGTTTTGAGTAGGGGGTACAAACGCAAATCCGAAGGATTTTTATTGGCAGATTCCAACAGTTCGGTATTGGATTTGGGGGATGAGCCTTTCCAGATACATCAAAAGTTTCCAGAGGTGTCCGTGGCTGTGGATTCGGACAGAAGAAATGGGGTGGTCCAACTGGAATCCCGAGTAGAGCCCCAAGTGGTATTGTTGGATGATGCCTTTCAGCACAGACGTGTAAAGCCCAAATATTCCATTTTGCTCACGGCCTATGGCAATTTGTTCGTGGACGATTGGTATTTGCCTACCGGAAATCTAAGGGATGCAAAACGGGAATACAAGCGAGCTGATATGCTCATTGTCACCAAATGTCCAGATGTGTTGTCCAAGGACGAGCGACGTACCATTTCGAAGAAATTAAAGCCATTGCCCCATCAAAATGTGCTGTTTTCTACATTGACCTATGGTGATCTTGTCAAACAAAGAAATGGGGATGGTTTAGTCCTTGATGTTTTGAAGGGAAAACGGTTGGCATTGGTCACAGGGATAGCATCACCGGAGCCGTTGGTGCAGTACCTTACATTTAAAGGACTGGTTTTTGAACATGTTGAGTTTGGGGATCACCACCACTTTACGGATGATGAAATTAACACGTTCAAGGATTTTGAACTGATTCTGACCACCGAAAAGGATTATGTGCGATTGGAGGGGCGTGTGGAAAACCTATATTATCTGCAAGTCGCCCATAGTTTTGATTCCGAAGACCGTGCCTTGTTGGAAAAAGCGGTCAAAGGGTTGTTCTAGACCAAGCCTTCCATTTTATTTTTGAAGATATTCTCCCCAATTTTTTGATAGAAGACCTCTGGTTTAAAGGGTTTGGTGACCACATCGTTGCAACCGGCCTGATAGAAACTGTCCAAGCTATCGTCCAATGAAATGGCGGTCAAGGCAATGATAGGCGTCCCTTGGTCGAACTTACGGATTTGGCGTGTAGCTTCCTCTCCGCTGATTCCGGGCATATGGATGTCCATTAAAATGGCATCATAGTCATTGGCTTTGGCCAAGTCAATAGCCTCGTTACCATTGTTGGCAATATCGCAGGTAATCTCTTTTTTGGTAAGCATCTTTTTGGTGATGACCTGGTTGATCTTGTTGTCCTCAACGATCAGGATGTGCAGACCTTTAAAATCAAATTCTTCGGGATCAAGTTCAAAGGCAACATTCTCCAAGGCTTTCGAATCGCACTTTAGGTCCATTTCAAAGAAGAAGGAGCTTCCATGGTCGATTTCACTTTCCAAATGGATGGTGCTTCCAAATAGGCCGAGTAGGCTTTTTACGATGGTTAGGCCAAGTCCAGTACCGCCATATTCCCTATTGATTTGGATGGAACCTTGTTCAAAACTGTCAAAAATGTTTTTCTGTTGTTCCTCTGAAATACCAATACCATTGTCACGTACCTCAAAGTACAGACGTACATTATCTTCTTCTTTTTGCAATAGCTTCGCGATGACCTCTACCTTTCCGTTTTTGGTGAATTTGAGGGCATTGCCTACCAAGTTCATAAATACTTGGGACAGTTTTATGGGGTCTCCCAAAAGCTGTTGTGGAATGGCGGAATCATAATCAAGGATAAGCTTGGTCTTGTTCTCATTGGCATTCTGCTGAAGGGATTCCACCACATCGGTAAGCACTTTTTGCAGTTTGAACTCAATGCTCAATGGCTCCAGTTTGTCCGCATCTATTTTGTTGATCTGGAGAATGTCGTTGATGAAGTTCAACAAATACTCACCGGAGAACTTCAATGATTTTAGGTGTTCTTTCTGATGGTCGGCAGGGTTTTCTTCCAGCAAAAGGTGGGTAAGCCCTGTGACTGCGTACAAAGGTGTCCGTAGCTCGTGGGTAACGGTTGAAAGAAAGTTGGTCTTGGCTTCCATAGCGGATACCGCTGCATCCCTGGCCAACTCCAATTCCTTGTTCTTGGTGTAGAGAAGGTCGTTGGTCTTGAGCTTGATTTGATTGTTCCTGAAAAGGGATACGGCAAGCAATGAGATGATGGTCAAAAAGGCCGAGGTGAGGATGGCGGTGATCTCTGAACGGTTTTTGGATTCACTGAGCTCCTCATTCTTTGCGGTAAGCTTGTTGATCTCGTTCATTTGATGCTCAAACCTGATCTTATCAGCAGTTTTTGCATCCAATTTGACCTTCTCAATAGTAAAGACGGAATCCTTTATCTGTTCCAAGGCCTTATTGTACTTCAAAGCTTCATTGTAACGGCCTATGATTTCATAAATCGCTGAGAGTTCTTCATTGGCCATTCGTATTTCTTTGGCAAAGCCATGTTTTTTGGCAAGTTCCAGCGCAGCTTTGGAATGGACGATGCCCTCATCCATATCGTTCAATTTAACACTGATCTTGGCCAATTGTAGATTGGCCCTGGTTGCCAAAAAGGCCCTCTCCTTATCATCCGAATTTACAATAAGGGCGTGAAGGTTCTTTATGGCGTTGTCGTACTTTTCAATATTGGTGAAGATACTGGCCTCCAGAAGCAGAATATTGTTGCTCAGGTTCCTGTTGTTGCTCAGCATCCGTGATTCTTCCAATGATTTTAAGGATTGAAAGTTGTTGCCTTCGTCAAATAAGAGGGCTGCATCCACATAGAGGTGAAACGCCTGCCCATAGGAATAGGAAATGTCTTTTAAGAGGATACTGGCTCTGTCCCAATAGAAAATGGCCGTTTCCCTGTCCCCTTCCTCCAGAAACAAACGGGAATATTGATGGTAGGTGTCCAACAATAATTTGGCATCTTCATTTTCCTCGGCAATTTTGGCGGCTTGATCAAGGGTTTCCAGTGCCTTATCTATTTTGTTTTCATGCCTATAGGTCATGAATTCATCAAAAATAGTCTGTATGGTGGCGGTGGAATTGGTATCATTTTGACCAAAAGATAGTTGGGTGCATGCCAAAATGCACAGTAGAAATGGCAATTTACTGCCTATCCATTTGTGTAGTAAGCTCCTGATCAAACGTAATCTTTCTTTATAAGCAAAGCTATTAAATCAATAATTCTGGAACAATACCCAGTCTCATTGTCATACCATCCGATGATTTTCACCATTTTACCAATAACGGAAGTCATCAAAGAATCAAACGTACAAGAATGGTAACTATTGTTTATATCGATGGAAACAATAGGGTCTTCGGTGTAAAAAAGGATGTTTTTAAGTTCATTTTCGGCATAACTCTTAAAGGTAGCATTAATTTCTTCAATGGAAGTCTCCTTTTTTACATTAAAAGTGATATCGGTCAATGAGCCGTTGGGGACGGGTACCCGTATGCCACATCCGCCAATTACATCGGACAGTTCCGGGAATATTTTGGTCAATGCCTTGGCCGCTCCGGTTGTAGTGGGAATAATGGATTGTGCGGCCGCTCTGGCACGCCTTAAATCGCGATGTGGGGCATCGTGAAGGCTTTGGTCCGAGGTGTAGGAATGTATGGTGGTAATATACGCCTGTTCTATACCACAAAGCTCGTTCACCACCTTGATCATGGGAGCGGCATTGTTGGTGGTACAGGATGCATTGGAAATAATATGGTCTTGGGCCTCAATGTCGCCTTCATTCACCCCAAGGACCACCATTTTAATGGCGTCATCTTCCGGGGGAACGGAAAGAATTACCTTTTTGGCCCCATTTTTCAGGTGAAAGGCCAATTGCTCCTCTTTTTTGAACTTTCCGGTCGCTTCTACCACAACATCCACATTATGGGCTGCCCAGTCAATATCTTGGGGATGGTTGTGGTTCAATACGGTCACTTTTTTACCATTGACCACAAAACCATCTTTTTCCGGAGTGACATCAGCATGGAATCTCCCATGGATGCTATCATATTTTAAAAGATGGGCCAGGGTAGGGGCATTGGCCAGATCGTTGATGGCCACCACCGAAATATGGGGATGGTCCTGTAATAATCTAAATAGGGTTCTGCCAATACGTCCGAAGCCGTTGATGCCAAGGGAAATCTGTTTCATGAAGGGCGATGTAGTAATAGGTTATGGCTAGTGAATGTGCTTATGGGCTTTGTAGGAAGATCGCACAAGAGCACCACTTTCCACATGTCTAAAGCCCATTTCCAAGCCTATTTCCTCATATTTTTTGAATTGCTCGGGCAGAATGAACTGCTTTACGGGCAAGTGTTTTTTAGAAGGCTGCAGGTATTGCCCGATGGTGACCACATCCACATCAGCTTTTCTTAGGTCCTCCATGGTGGCAATGACTTCATCTTCCTCTTCGCCCAATCCCAGCATGATGCCGGATTTGGTTCGGTTGGCCCCATTTTTCTTCAAATACTCCAATACGCCCAAGCTTCGTTCGTATTTGGCCTGTATCCTGACCTCACGGGTAAGCCTTTTTACGGTTTCCATGTTGTGGGAGATGACTTCGGGGGCTACCTCCAAAATCCTGTCCAAGTGGGTTTCAATACCCTGAAAATCAGGAATAAGGGTTTCAAGTGTGGTTTCGGGGTTCATGCGTCGTACCGCCTTTACGGTTTCGGCCCAGATAATGGAACCCATGTCCTTGAGGTCATCCCGGTCCACTGAAGTGAGCACGGCATGTTTAATGTTCATGATCTTGATGGAACGGGCCACTTTTTCAGGTTCTGCCCAATCCACGGTCTCGGGTCTTCCGGTCTTTACACCACAAAATCCGCAGGAACGGGTGCAAATATTCCCCAAAATCATAAAAGTAGCGGTACCCTCTCCCCAGCACTCACCCATATTGGGGCAACTTCCCGAGGTACAGATGGTATGGAGGTCATATTTGTCCACCAAACCCCGTAGCTGGGTATATTTTTTGCCCGTAGGGAGTTTTACCCTAAGCCATTTGGGTTTTCCCTTGGGTGGTAAAACGCTTTCTGCTACACTTGTGCTCATACCTAAAATTTGAACTACAAAGATACGAAACTGGAAAGGAAACTTTAACCGTAGAAAGCGCTCACTTTTTTTTGATGATTTCGGCCAAAAGTTTCTTGGCCCGCAGGAGCTTTACCTTGATGTTGTTCACCGGTTCGTTGAGTTCCTTGGCGATGGCGGCATAACTCAACTCGTTAAAATATCTCAGGTTGATTACTTTTTGATAATGGGGCTTCAATTTTTTGATGTCCTGTAACAAGTTTGCCAAATTTTGTTCCGTGATCAGTTGATCTTCCACGGTAGGGGTGTCGTCCAAAACCTTTTTCACCTCATCGCCTTGGGATTCCATTTCGTCCAAAAGACTGCGTTTTCTCTTTCGGATAAGGTCTACATGCAGATTTTTGGAAATGGTGATGAGCCATGTTTTGAACTCATAAGTCTCATCATAGGTATTTATTTTATCGAAAGCCCTGGAAAATGTACGGATGGTGATATCTTCGGCGTCATTTTCATTTTTGGTGCGCAGTAATTGAAAACCGTAGACATCGTTCCAAAAAGTGTCCAAAAGTGCACTAAAAGCAATTTGGTTTCCTTCCTTTGCTTTTAGGATATTTTCTTTAATGGACTTTTCGGTCTTCTCCAAAAATGTGACTTTGTGTTGGTGTGATCAATGTTTGATCATTGCGCTGGAACGGAGTCTTTTTTGCATTCTTGTTCATCGGGCATTTTTCCACAAAAACCACAGGCCTCACCTTCTTTGTTCAAAAATGGGTTTTGACTGGCGCAGGTACCTGCGAACTTACCGTCTTTTTTGCCCCAAATTTTTATTGCGATTCCAGCAAAAGCCAATGCCAAAAGACCAATGGTCAATAATGCTAACTTCATGTTCCAACTTTTTTACAAAGGTACAAAATACGTATATACAAAGCGGAAATTGGGGAATACTTTAAGAAAACCCCCTAATAGTTGATGTTGGCCACAATGTTTTCCACCGATGGGGAGGTATTGCCTCCTTTGGGCTCCACGGTAATGTAGCTTACAGCCTTGTCCGCATAGGGAAGTGCCAATAGTTTGTCCTTCTCGTCAAACTGTTTGATCACTCCCAAGTTTACCAATTCCCCATTCACTTCGGCCCACATTTGGAAGCATTTGTTCTCCGGTAGGTTGGGCACATTGCTCACATTGATGTATGAAAGTTTTTTAACGGGGTTGATATAGGCAATGGCCTTAAGTTCCTTGCCTTCCCTCTTGCCATTAACGGCATATTTTTTTGTGTCCGGGTTATTAAGAACAATGAACTGGTTTCGCATGTCTTCCAGCTGGTTCTTCATATTGTCTTCCAAATACTTGATTTTGTTGGTGACCAGAGTATTTTCTTGTTGAAGACTTTTGTTTTGGTTCCAGAAGAATACGGAAGAGCCCGCAAACAGCATAATGGCGACACTGGCCGCAACAGCATACCTGTAGAATCTTCTGCGTACCATTTTTTCCTTCTTGGCACTGGAAACGATAATTTCTTTGAGCCCTTCAGGTGTTTTTCGGGCATACATTTTGGCGAAAGTCTCCAAATTGTCCTGAAGTTCATTATAGGTTTCCCTTACTTCAGGATACATGGTGATGTACCTTTCAGCCTTTAAGGTCTCTTCTTTTGTGGTATCTCCCAAAAGATACTTTTCCAGTATGTCGGAATCCAGAAATGTTTTTACTTTTTCTTTCATGGCGTAAAATTTAGTAAGGGGAGCAAGGCCAATGCCGTACCGTAAATCTTTCCAAGTTCCCTAAGGCCAATCTTTAATCTTGACTTTATGGTTCCCAAGGGGATATCCAATTCTTCACTTGCTTCCTGTTGCGTCATTCCCTCAAAAAACAAGGCCTCTAAAACAATTCGGTACTTAGGCTCTATCTTTTTAAGGTTATCTTGGATATCCAGATGTTCGGGGCTCATGCCACTCACTCCTAAGTTATATACGTCCGAAACGTCTATTTGGACTTCCTTGTCCGCTTTATTGTTTACACTTCTTAATTTATCAATGGCGGTGTTTCGGGTTATTCGGAACAACCAGGTGAAAAGTTTTGCTTTTGAAGCGTCGTAGGAATCTGCTTTTTTCCAGATTTTAATAAAACTTTCCTGAAGCACATCCTGTGCCAATTCTTCATCTTTTACCACCTTATAGGCCACACCATAGAGGGTATCCCCGTAATTTTCATACAACAGGGATATGGCCTTATCGTCCCTTTCGGCCAAGAGTGAAACAATATGTCTTTCAATCAGTGTGCTCATCAACGATGGTTTATGGTAAAATTTTTAAGGGGCAAAAATCTAAAATAGGTTTTTCGTCGTATATACTACAGCGCTAAGTTAGAAAAAGCATTTTTGGTTGGCGTTGAAAAGAAAATCAAAAAGGTTTCGGCCTTTACGATATACATAAATTTGGTTAGTTTGGTTTGGTATAACCCCTGTTTTTGATTTATCAATGCAGGGGTTATTTTATGATATTGACCTCAGGCTGGATCTTGATGTTGAATTTTTGAGCCACTTCTTTTTGTATAAGTTGTGACAATTTTAGGATGTCTTCGCCAGTGGCATTTCCGTAGTTTACCAAAACAAGGGCTTGCTTTTCATGCACCCCGGCATCCCCAAATTGTTTTCCTTTAAAACCTGCTTGCTCAATAAGCCATCCCGCTGGGATCTTGAACTCTTCTTCATCCACTTTGTAATGTGGGGCCTCTGGATGTTTTTTGATGAACTTTTCAAAGGCCTTTTTTGATATGACCGGATTTTTGAAGAAACTTCCACTGTTTCCCAATGCTGCTGGGTCTGGCAATTTACTTTGCCTTATGGTAATGACCGCATCGGATATGTCCCTGATGGTGGGATAAACAATGCCATTTTTTTTCAATTCAGCCTCAATGGCCCCATATCCCGTGTGCAGGACATGGTTCTTTTTGGTAAGTTTTAGATGTACCGAGGTAATGATGTATTGACCCTTGGCCTCATTCTTAAAAATGGAATCCCGATATCCAAATTTGCAGGCTTCATTATCGAAACTTACAAGTTCTCCGGTTTTTATCTCCATGGCGGTACAGCTTACAAAAACATCCTTGAGTTCTACACCATACGCCCCAATATTTTGAATGGGGGCCGTACCCGTGTTGCCTGGGATCAAGGATAGATTTTCCAATCCACCATAACCTTTTTCCAAGGTCCATTGTACCAATCCGTGCCAGTTTTCACCGGCCATGACCTTTATTTTAACCTCATCTTCGTTTTCTTCAGCAATGGTGATGCCCTTTAGGTTGATATGTATCACAAGCGCATCGATATCCTTGGTAAGCAACATATTGCTTCCTCCGCTAATGATGAACTTTTTGGGATAGGATTTCAACTCCAATACTTTTTGGAGTTGCACTAGGCCGGTAATTTCAACAAAATAGCGGGCCTTGACATCAATACCAAAGGTATTGTAGGCCTTAAGGGATATGTTTTCCTGAATGTTCACCTAATTGTTGTACACTTTAAGCGCTTTGCCCAATATCTGGACCGCCTTTACAAGTTGGTCTTTTTCCAGCACATAGGCAATCCTTATTTGGTTTTTTCCCAATCCTGGCGTGGCATAGAATCCGCCTGCAGGGGCCACCATGACCGTATTGCCATTCATTTCAAATTTTTCGAGCAGCCATTGGGCAAAATCATCGGCATCGGCAATGGGAAGCTCTACCACGCAATAAAAAGCACCTTGCGGGACGGCTACTTTTACCCCTTCCAGTTTTCGAAGCTCAGCAATCAAGATGTCACGGCGCGATGCGTATTCAACAATGACCTCATCAAAATACGACTGCGGCGTCTCCAAGGCAGCCTCACTGGCTATTTGCGCAAATGTTGGTGGGGAGAGTCGGGCCTGGGCAAATTTAAGGGCGGTCTGGATGACCTCCTTGTTTTTGGATACCAAGCAACCTATCCGGGCTCCGCACATGCTATAGCGTTTGGAAACGGAATCGACCACAATGGCATGGTCCTCTAGACCTTCTTCCTGTAAAATGGAATGGTGCTGTCTACCTTCATAGGCAAATTCGCGATACACCTCGTCTGCTATCAGAAATAGATTGTGTTTTTTTACCAAAGCGGCCAGTTGTTGTATTTCTTCCTTGCTGTACAAGTACCCTGTTGGGTTTCCAGGGTTACAGATAAGGATGGCCTTGGTCTTTTCCGATATCAATTTTTCAAAATCAGCGATAGGGGGAAGGGCAAAATTATTTTCCAAGGTGGAAACTATCGGCACCACCTTGACGCCCATGGCCGTGGCAAATCCGTTGTAATTGGCGTAGAAAGGTTCCGGGATGATGATCTCATCGTTGGTATCCATAATACTTCCCATGGCAAAGGAAAGGGCTTCGGAACCTCCAGTAGTCACAATAATGTCCTTGGCGGTGACATGGATGTCCTTTTTGGCATAGTAAGCGGCAATTTTTTCCCGGTAGATTTCGGAACCCTCCGTCATACTATAGGCCAATACCTCCACGGTATGGTTACGCACGGCATCCAAGGCCACTTTCGGGGTCTTGATGTCCGGTTGCCCAATGTTGAGGTGGATCACATGGATCCCTCTTTTCTTGGCGGCCTCGGCATAGGGGACCAATTTACGGATCGGGGAAGCAGGCATAAGCCTTCCTTTTTCAGAGATACTTGGCATGTACTGATATTTTAGGCAAAAATGCTAAAACCCGCACTTGAAAACAACAGATTTGGGCATTATTTACACGGTTATTGGAATGTTAAATACGACTCGTTGTCTTTGATAATTTTGTATATTTCATAAGGATAACCCTTTAGAAGTAAGGAAATTGAAAAAAGGACTATACTTTTTTGTGCTTCTTTTTGTTGTGGCGCCCCTTTTGGTTTCGGCGCAAAAGTTTAAAATGCCCAGACACAAGAAGTTTCAGAAAGTAAAATTCGAACTCATCAATAACCTTATCATCATCCCCGTGCAGATCAATGGATCCGATCTTACCTTTGTTTTGGATTCTGGGGTGAGCAAACCCATTCTTTTCAACCTTTCCGGTCAGGATTCCATTTCCATCAACAATGTTTCCGAAGTGACCATAAGGGGATTGGGAGACGGTGAACCTATGAAGGCACTGAGTTCAATGGGGAATGTGTTCAGTTTGGGGGATGCAGAGAATTATTCGCAGGACCTGTATGTGGTTTTGGATAAGGGTATCAATTTCTCACCTTCGTTAGGCATTCCTGTACATGGTATTTTGGGTTTTGAACTGTTCCGGGATTTTATTGTGGAAATCAATTATGGGGCAAAATATATCAAACTCCATAATCCAGAGCACTATGTGCACAGGCAGGGCAAAAAAGCACAAACCCTTCCGTTGTCCATTATCAAAAGAAAGGCTTATGTGGAAGGCACCGTTCTGATCAAGGATTCCGAGAACATACCAGTTAAATTGCTTGTGGATACGGGAAGTAGCGATGCACTTTGGTTGTTCCATCAACCCGAAAAAGGCTTGGAGATTCCTGAGAAAAATTATGAGGATTATCTGGGAAGAGGGTTAAGCGGTGATATTTTTGGAAAACGGACCAAGGTCAATGGAATCAAAATTGGGGATTTTGAACTCAAGGAGGCCAAAGCAGCTTTTCCATATCGTGAATTCTTTGGGCTTATTGATAATTTGGGAGACAGAAACGGCTCGGTAGGAGGAGAGATATTAAAACGTTTCAATTTTGTTTTTGATTATGCCAATGGGGAGGTGACTATTAAAAAGAACGGAAACTTCCGTGTACCGTTCCAATACAATTTGGCCGGAATTGAACTCCAGCATAATGGATTGCGGTACATTGCGGAAAGTATAGCAGGTGTTGGCGGCGTGGTAAGTTCAGAAAAGAATGCTTCCTTTGGAAATGTACAGATTCTACTGGAAAACAAAACCAAATTGAGTTTAGTGCCCGAAATAGTAGTTTCCGGGATACGGGCGGGAAGCCCTGCTGCTGAGGCCGGACTACGTGAAGGAGATGTGATTTTGGCGGTAAACGGTAGGCGGGTTTATCAGTATAAACTCCAAGAAGTGTTAAAAATGCTCAATGAAAAGGAGGGAAAGCGTGTTCGTGTGCTGATTGAACGTTATAATAAGGACTTACTGTTTTCCTTTGTCCTTAAAAAAGTCTTTGACGACTAAAAACAAAAAACCTCGAAAAAATAACTTCTTCGAGGTTTGTAGTACTTTATTTTCTTTTATCTATTTGGCTCCCTCAGCCTTTACCGTACCTTTTATTTTTAGGATTTTGGTAGGTGTATCCGCATTGGAGGTTACCGTAATGGCCTTTCTAATGGGGCCAACCCTATTGGTATCGTACTTTACTTGGATTTGACCGGTTTTGCCGGGCAAAATGGGGTCTTCAGGTTTTTTGGGTATAGTACATCCACAGCTAGATCGTACATTGCTGATTACCAATGGAACAGATCCGGTATTGGTGAATTCAAACACGCGAATTCCATCACTTCCTTTGGCAATTTCACCATAATCAATGGTTTCACTTTTAAACTCGATTTTTGCTGTTCCTTCTTGGGCATAAATTCCTAATGAAAGAAGACCAACAAACAACAGAAGTACAGTTTTTTTCATTTTTTTTGGTTTTGGGTGGATTTCAAATGTAGCTGATTCAATAGCTGCATCCAAAATTCTTTTGTTATGTAATAACGTTACTTATTTTTGTTTCGTATTTCAAGATTGGCTTTCATTCAGGAATAGCGTAAAAATAACATGGTGCTTACCTTGAATTTGAACCGATCCATACCCTTAATTACAAAAACTGTACCGAAAAATGGAGATTCCATCAAAATATGAGCCCAATAGGGTTGAAGCGAACTGGTATGACTACTGGATGAAACACGATTTCTTCAGTTCAAAACCAGATGAAAGAGAGCCCTACACCATTGTTATTCCCCCACCCAATGTTACTGGGGTGTTGCATATGGGGCATATGCTCAACAATACCATACAGGATGTCCTGATCCGAAGGGCAAGACTTTTGGGTAAAAATGCGTGCTGGGTACCCGGTATGGACCATGCCTCCATTGCAACGGAAGCCAAGGTGGTGGCTAAGTTGAAAGAGGAAGGGATTCATAAAGCTGACCTAACCAGGGATGAATTTTTAAAACATGCCTGGGATTGGACCAATGAATATGGAGGGGTCATCCTTCAGCAATTGAAAAAATTAGGCTGTTCCTGTGATTGGGATCGCACCAAGTTCACCATGGATGACGATATGTCAGCCTCAGTAATCAAAGTTTTTGTGGATCTGTACAATAAAGGGCTCATTTACAGGGGCTATCGTATGGTGAATTGGGATCCAGAGGCCAAGACCACTTTATCCGATGAAGAGGTGATTTATGAAGAGCGACAGGGTAATCTGTATTATTTGGCTTATGCCATTGAAGGTTCCGATGAGAAGGTCACTATTGCTACTACACGACCCGAGACCATTTTAGGGGATACCGCCATCTGTATCAACCCCAATGATGAGAGATATCGCCATTTGAAGGGCAAAAAGGCCATTGTGCCCATCTGTAATCGGGTCATTCCGATCATTGAGGACGAATATGTGGATGTGGAGTTCGGTACCGGGTGCTTAAAAGTGACCCCGGCCCATGATGAGAATGATAAAAACCTTGGGGAAAAACACAATTTAGAGGTTATAGATATTTTCAACGAAGATGCCTCCTTGAATTCCTTCGGAATGCACTACGAAGGCAAGGACCGTTTTGTGGTTCGGAAGGAGATTTCCAAAGAGTTGGAAGAAAAGGGGTATTTGGTGAAGACCGAGCAGCATACCAATAAGGTGGGAACATCCGAACGGACCAAGGCGGTGATAGAGCCCCGACTTTCCGACCAGTGGTTCCTGAAAATGGAGAAATTGGCAAAACCGGCCCTTGATGGGGTGTTGAAGACAAGGGATGTAAAACTATATCCCCAAAAGTTTGAAAATACCTATCGCCATTGGATGGAAAATATCCGCGATTGGAACATTTCTCGACAATTGTGGTGGGGACAACAGATTCCTGCCTATTATTTTGGAGATGGACAGGACGATTTTGTAGTGGCCGAGACCAAGGAAGAAGCGTTGCAACTGGTCAAATCCAAAAATCCAAACATCCAAGAATCCGATCTACGCCAAGATGCCGATGTTTTGGATACTTGGTTCTCATCATGGCTATGGCCCATTAGCGTTTTTGGGGGTATTTTGGAACCTGAAAATGAGGAGGTAAACTATTATTACCCAACCAGCGACTTGGTCACTGGACCGGACATTTTGTTTTTCTGGGTGGCACGGATGATCATTGCCGGATATGAATACAGGGATGAGAAACCCTTTGAAAATGTGTACCTGACCGGTTTGGTACGTGACAAGCAACGTAGGAAAATGTCAAAATCCCTCGGGAATTCTCCGGATGCCCTCAAATTGATTGAGGATTTCGGTGCGGATGGGGTTCGTGTTGGACTTTTGTTGAGTTCCGCTGCGGGCAACGATTTGTTGTTTGATGAGGCCCTATGCCAACAAGGCGCCAACTTTGCCAACAAGGTTTGGAATGCCTTCCGATTGGTAAACGGATGGGAAGTGGCCGATTTGCCCCAACCCGAAGCGGCCAAGACAGGGATAGAATGGTATACCACCAAGTTTAACCAGACGTTGGCGGAGATTGAAGATCACTTCTCCAAATACCGTATTTCAGATGCTCTGATGGCTACCTATAAGTTGGTTTGGGACGATTTCTGCTCGTGGTTGCTCGAAATTGTAAAGCCGGCCTATCAACAACCCATAGACAAGGCAACCTATGATGCCGTTATCCATTTGTTTGAGGAAAATTTGAAACTCTTGCACCCCTTTATGCCATTTTTAACTGAGGAGGTATGGCAACATACCGCAGAGCGTACCCCGGAAGAGGCATTGATGGTATCTAACTGGCCCAAAGCCCAAAAAGTGGATACGAAGTTGATTGCTGATTTTGATTTTGCCGCCGAAGTGATTTCGGGTATACGCACCATCAGAAAGGAAAAGAACATTCCCCAAAAGGAAACTTTGGAGCTTTCTGTCTTGAACAGCGAAGGAGCGGGTACTGGGATGGATGCCATTATTATCAAATTGGCCAATATCTCCCAAATACAGACTGTGGATAGCGGTTTGGATGGTGCCTTGAGCTTTCGGGTAAAGAGCAACGAGTACTTTATTCCGATCAGTGGGGCCATTGATGTGGAGGCCGAAATCGAAAAAATCAATGAAGAGTTGAAATACACCCGTGGATTTCTACAATCGGTACAAAAGAAATTGGGCAACGAACGCTTTGTGAACAATGCCCCAGAACAAGTGGTGGCCATAGAGCGTAAAAAAGCCGCCGATGCCGAGGCCAAGATCGAAACTTTGGAGAAAAGCTTGGCCAGTTTAGGAAACTCCTAGGTAGGGTAGAGACTTTTACTGTTTTCATTCCCATTTTGTCAATCAGTTGGGGATGAGTGTTTTACTTTTTCATATATTTAATACTATGGAATCGTATGCCACTGCCTTGTTGTATGCCATCCCCTTTTTTGTGGGGTTGGTGCTTTTTGAGGTCCTTTACGGATATTTCGCCAAAAAGCAGATGCACAATGTCATGGACACCGTGAGCAGTCTTAGCTCCGGGCTTACCAATGTGGTAAAGGATTCATTGGGATTAGGGGTTATCATAATCAGCTATCCATTTTTGTTGGAGCATTTGGCCCTTACGGAAATCAAGACTACGTGGCTGGTTTGGGTAGTGGCCTTTATTGTACTGGATTTTGCGGGCTATTGGAACCATAGATTGAGTCATCATATCAACTTTTTTTGGAACCAGCATGTCATCCACCACAGTAGCGAGGAGTTCAATCTTGCCTGCGCCTTGCGGCAACCCATTTCCAATTTATTGGGATATTACGCCCTTTTGTTGATTCCTGCTGCTCTTTTGGGTGTTCCCAACGAAGTTATCGCCATTTTGGCTCCTATCCATCTGTTTGCCCAATTTTGGTACCATACCCAGCATGTGGGTAAGATGGGTTGGTTAGAGTATGTTATTGTTACTCCATCCCAGCATAGGGTCCACCACGCCATCAACAAAGAATATATTGACAAAAATCTTGGACAGATTTTTTGTGTTTGGGACCGGATGTTTGGAACGTTCCAAGAGGAAATGGAGGATGTGCCACCACAATATGGCGTATTGAAGCCAGCCCATACCTGGAATCCTGTCATCATCAATTTTCAGCATTTATGGCGTTTGATAAAGGATGCATGGCGGACCAAGAGCTATTGGGACAAGCTGAGGATTTGGTTTATGCCCACAGGTTGGCGCCCTTCGGATGTCAAGGAAAAGTACCCTGTGGAGATTATTGAGGATGTATACCATTTTGAAAAATATAGACCAGAGGCTTCCAATGCGTTAAAGGGATATGCCATCTTCCAAATGGCGGCTACCACGGCCTTGATGCTTTTTATGTTCTACAACTATTCCGCAATAGGCTTTGATGGATTATTGCTTTTTGGGGCCTTCGTTTTTGTTGGAGTCTACGGCTACACCACCTTGATGGACCGTAAATCCTACGCCATTTGGATCGAGGTGATTCGAAGTGTGTTGGGCTTGGCTCTTATTTATGGTACACAGGATTGGTTTGGAATAAATGCCTATGCTTCCGTGGGTAGTCTTTTGGTGGCCCTGTACTTTGTTGTTACCATTTGTGGGGCGATATACTTTACCTATTTTGAAAAAAGCTATTCTACTCCTTTGGTGTCCTAAAGTTTTTTTACTTCAGATTCCACTAGGGCGATATATTTTTCCATAGCCTCTTTTACAGTGATGTTTTGTGCCTGAAAAAGGGCATTGGCCTTAAAGGCATTGATCAATGGGGTTCTACTTCCAGGGTTATCAAAATTTTTGTTGGCTACCTTAAAGTAGGCGTACAATTTCAATAATAAGTCGGCAGGTAGAGGTTCTGTGTACCCATTTACATAGGCCACTGCCTCATCAAAACGGGTATGTAGTTCCTCATCAATCATCCTGTTTGCGTATTGAGGCGATACAGGTTCTGGCCCCGACAACTTTTTGCCCAAGCTTTACCGTGATATTGCAGTCCAAAGGCAATAGAAGGTCTACCCGGGAGCCAAACTTGATGAATCCGGCATCCTGTCCTTGGGTTACTTGTTCGCCTTCCTCTGCATAGTTTATGATGCGTCTGGCCATGGCCCCTGCAATTTGTCGATACCCTATTTCACCAAATTTCGGGGTATGCAGCACTACCGTGGTGCGTTCGTTTTCTGTACTGGATTTTGGGTGCCAAGCCACCAAATATTTACCGGGATGGTATTTGGAGTAGGTGATGGTACCGCTGGCAGGGTAACGGGTCACATGCACATTTACTGGTGACATGAAGATGGAGACCTGCCTCCGTTTTTCCTTAAAATATTCGGGTTCGTCAACCTCTTCAATGACCACCACTTTGCCATCCACTGGGGCTAAAATGTCATCAAAATTTGGGGTGACCAACCGTTTGGGGTTTCTAAAAAACTGCAATATGGCAACGAGAAGGACAAGTGCTGCTATCTGTATGGTTAACCGAAGCCACTCCACTTCAACATAAAATTGAGCGGCAAGAATTGCAGCGACCACAATAAAAAAAGTGATGATGATAATTTTTTGTCCCTCTTTATGAAACATAGGAAAAGATATTAAGTACCAAATAAGCAAAAGGGGCTGCAAATACAAGACTGTCCAAACGATCCCAAATACCTCCGTGACCCGGTAAAATGGCCCCACTGTCCTTTACGCCTGCCACACGCTTGAACTTGGACTCCAAAAGGTCTCCCAGACTTCCTGCGAACACGATTACCGTGGCCAGGACCATCCACTGCACAACAGTTAGTTTAGTTTCGTAGAACGACATGATGTATGCTGCCGCCAGTGCAAAAATAAGACCTCCAATAGAACCTTCAATGGTTTTTTTTGGAGAAACTGAAGGAAATAGTTTGGTGCGGCCCAAAGTACGCCCCGTTAAATAGGCAAACGTATCATTGACCCATATCAAAATAAAGATACCAGTAATGAGAAATTGTGCAAAATCATCTTCCTTGTACGGAATCATGGTGAGAAAGATGCATCCACCGCCAATGTATAGCACCGCGATGATAAACTTTTGTAATTCCGTGAATTTCCTGTCTTTTTTGGAGAAGAGGAACATGAGCAGGGCCATATCCACCGTAATGGTCAACAGCATTAAAATAGTGATCAAGGTACTGTCCTGAACCAAATAGATATATGCCCACCACAATGCCAAATAGGCCACAAAAATGTAATATCCCTTTAATCGGACAATTCTCTTGAACTCAGCCAAACAGGCCAGACCAAATGCCATAAAGAGAAAATCAAAAGCGTCCGAACTTAAAAAAACCGCTCCCAACAGAAGCACCACATAGATGATTCCCGTTATGGAACGCCTGAGGATTTCTTTCATGTAATCAATAGTCTTCTAAAAGCAAAAGATAGACATTTTTTGAGGCACTTCCATAGGAAAGAAAATCATCTTTGTTTTCCGGTGTGGGTTGGAAGTGTTTGAGTGTGGTGATATTGTTCGGGATATTTTTGCCGTATTTTTCCTTGATGATCTTTAGTGCCTCGCTAATGGAATCCACCAATTGGCTTGTAGTTCCAAAGACGATTAGATTGGAAGGTAATTCGTCCAACTTTTTTTCCTTGATTTGGTTGGAGCATACCAAGATGGATCCGTTGTGGGCCACCAAATGTTCGCAGGTGGTGAAAAAAATTTCACTTTCCTGACGATTTTCCGTGAATGCTATTTTTTCCGAAGAAAAGCGGGTCTCCAGCCGAGGGTCCAGACTATAGAAAAGATGATTTTGCCAATCGTTTTCGGAGATGATGCTCTTTAAAGCTTCGGATACTTCGGAAAAGTCCTCGCAGTAAATAAACTTGCCCCCGTTTTTCTTGAAGTAGATGGTGAACTTTTCGTCCACGGGAATTTTTAGATCGGGCATATGGTCCCCACGGGTTTCCACAGTTTCCTTTGAAACCTTTTTGCCTCCTCCAAAAAGTTTGCTAAAAACTCCCATTTATTTAGTTCGTATACATTCTACTTCAATAGTTGCCAATTGGTGTTATTTAACAGGTTCTGGTTCTAACTCCTCTTCTTCTTTTTCAAAGGGGCGTCTTCCAAAAATCTTTTCCAAATCGTCCTTAAAGATAACCTCTTTATCCAAAAGTCTTTCTGCCAGTTCGGTAAGCTTGTCCTTATTGTCTTGCAACAATTTGATGGCTCTTTGGTACTGCTCTTCGATCATCTTGGATATTTCCAAGTCAATTTTTTGTGCAGTTTCCTCACTGTACGGTTTGGTGAACCCATATTCGTTCTGGCCTGAGGAATCATAGTAGGTGATATTTCCCAACTTATCGTTAAGACCATATATGGTAACCATGGCCCTAGCTTGTTTGGTCACTTTTTCCAAATCGCTCAAAGCTCCGGTGGATATTTTGTTGAAGATGACCTTTTCAGCGGCCCTACCACCCATGGTGGCACACATTTCATCCAACATCTGCTCGGGACGCACAATAAGTCGTTCTTCAGGTAAATACCATGCGGCGCCAAGGGATTGTCCCCTTGGAACAATGGTTACTTTTACCAAAGGCGCTGCGTGTTCCAACATCCAGCTTACCGTTGCGTGGCCAGCTTCGTGGAAGGCAATGGTCTTTTTCTCTTCTGGGGTAATGATCTTGTTTTTCTTTTCCAATCCGCCCACGATTCGGTCCACGGCATCCAAGAAATCTTGTTTGGTTACCGCTTTTTTCTCTTTTCGGGCAGCGATTAGGGCAGCTTCGTTGCAGACGTTGGCAATATCGGCCCCAGAGAAACCAGGGGTTTGTTTTGCCAAGAAATCCAAATCCAAGGTCTCAGCCGTTTTGATGGGCCTAAGGTGTACCTCAAATATTTCTTTACGCTCATTAAGGTCCGGAAGGTCAACATAGATCTGACGGTCAAAACGTCCGGCACGCATCAAAGCTTTGTCCAATACATCGGCACGGTTGGTCGCGGCCAGTACAATTACGTTGGTATTGGTGCCAAAACCATCCATTTCGGTCAAAAGCTGGTTCAATGTATTTTCACGTTCGTCATTGGAGCCGGTGAAATTGTTCTTTCCACGCGCTCTACCAATGGCATCGATTTCATCAATAAAAATGATGGCCGGGGATTTGTCCTTGGCCTGTTTGAAGAGGTCACGCACACGTGACGCCCCTACACCCACGAACATTTCCACAAAATCGGAACCGGATAGGGAGAAGAAAGGCACTTTGGCCTCTCCTGCCACAGCCTTGGCCAAAAGGGTCTTACCCGTTCCAGGAGGGCCTACCAAGAGGGCGCCTTTCGGAATCTTACCTCCCAGTGAGGTGTACTTGTCAGGATTTTTGAGGAATTCCACAATTTCCTGTACTTCTTCCTTGGCACCTTCCAGTCCGGCCACATCCTTAAAGGAAGTTCGGGTATCTGTTTTTTCGTCGAAAAGCTTTGCTTTGGATTTTCCAATGTTGAAAATCTGTCCGCCTGCACCGCCACTTGCACCACCTGACATTCTGCGCATCAGGTAAATCCATATTCCTATGATCAGTGCAAAGGGGAGTAGGGATAGCAGTAGCTCGCCCAATACGTTGGATTCCGTGTCGAACTCAACAATGGTATCGAGATTGTTTTCTTTTTTGATTTCGGTAATCTCGTTCTGGAAAATTTGCAGGTCACCATAGTCCAATACATATTGGGGCACCAAGCCGGCCGAAGGGAACAGCGGTTTTTCCGCTACACCTTTATGGACGTCTTTTTTCAGGGCCTCTTCCGTGAGGAAAACTTTGGCCTGACGGGTATTGGTAATGATGATGATCTTGGAGATATCACCGTTTCGCAAGTATTCCTGTAATTCGGACGTAGTGGTTTTTTCGGTATTGGAGAAACTGCTTCCGCCAAAAAATTGAAAGCCTATGATCAGTGCAATGACCACACCATAGATCCACCACGAACTAAAACGAGGTTTTTTAGGGGTATTTGAATTGTTTTCGTTTGCCATTTTTTTTAAGAATTGTAGCTGCTCTCCACCATGGTGACCTTGGCATCTCCCCAAAGTCCTTCAATGTCATAGAATTCCCTGATGTGTTTTTGAAATACATGTACCACAACATTTACATAGTCCATCAATACCCATTCTGCGTTTTCAGAACCTTCAACATGCCATGGTTTGTCATGGATGGCTTTGCTGACGGTTTTTTGGATAGAGGAAACAATTGCGTTTACATGCGTGTTGGAAGTACCATTGCAGATGATGAAGTAGTCGCAGACCGTATTTTCGATTTCCCTAAGATCAAGTAGATTTATGTCAACACCTTTAACTTCTTCAATCCCGTGTAAAATCAAGGCAATCAGTTCATCTGCGCTAGTTTTCGTTTTCTGCATTCAAAAATTTTAGTTTTTACAAAGTTATATTTTTTTTGTTTTCTTAGCCTTAGATTTTAACATATCATAAAGGCGTACCACATTGGGAGAACAATCACGGATAATCAAACTTGATGCCACGGACTCCACAAATCAGTATTTAAAGGATTTGTTGCAGACCAAAAATGCTTCGGATTTTACCGTGGTCGTCGCCAAAAAACAGCTCAAAGGAAGAGGGCAAATGGGGGCTGCTTGGCAATCTGAAGACGGTAAAAACCTTACTTTCAGCGCTTTAAAAAAGTTTAATTCTTTTTCGACAGAGCACCAGTTCAATTTGAACATTGCCGTGTCCTTGGCTGTTTGTGATGTTCTGAACACCATGGATCTTCCCAATGTCAGGGTGAAATGGCCCAACGACATTCTGTCAGGTTCATCAAAAATATGTGGCATTTTAATCGAAAATATTCTTAAAGGTCAGGAAATTCAATATTCCATTATCGGGATTGGCCTTAATGTGAACCAAACTTCTTTTGATAATTTGGACAAGGCGGCATCCATGCATACCATTAGTGGCCGCGTTTTTGACTTGGATGAGCTATTACATCTGATTTTGGATAGCATGAAACACCGTTTATTGGATATTGAAGACAAAACCATTGCCGAGCTTCTTCCCGAGTACGAACAGCATTTATTCCGAAAAGACAAACCCTCCACGTTTACCAATAGCAAAGGGGAGAGGTTTATGGGGTTTATTCGGGGTGTTTCGGAAACAGGGAAACTTGTTCTGGAATTGGAGGACCGTATTTTTAGGGAGTACGACCTAAAAGAAGTATCCCTGCTTTAATGACCTATTTTATCCAAGTTGGAGGATAGGGTCTGCATGAAGTTGGTGATGGGCGATTTGATCATCATGGCCATCATGGCATTGAATTCTCCTTCAAAGTTCAGCGCCACTTCACTTTCATGATCACCCAAAGAAGTAATATCACCTGTCAAGGTAAACGGCAATTTGTCGCTGGCAGCTCCCAAAACCACTTTCTCATGGGGGATTTGCTCTTTTAATCTAAGCGTGATTTCCGGCATGCCCTTTAAAGCAAACTTGAAGGTTTTTTCATCCAAGACCTCAAATTTGTCAATATTACTAGGCATCAAGGTTTCAAAATTTTTGATATCGGAAAGAAAATCAAAAACTTCCTTGCCACTTTTGGCCACTTTCTTTTTAGGGACTTCAATGTGCATTTTCTGGCTTATTTCCATTGCTGTGGATCTACCCTCCACTGCAATAAGGTTTTTAATTGTGATTCTTTGATATAATGTGTTTCAGAAGCTTGTTCTATGAGATGATCATAGTCGGAAAGGGTGTGTAGTTCCACATCTTCTTTTTCAAAGTTGTCCGTGGCTACTGGAAAACCATAGGTAAAAATGGCCACCATACCTTTTACGTGGGCACCCTGTTCTTTCAAGGCCTTGACCGCATTCAGGCTACTTTTTCCCGTGCTGATCAAGTCTTCAATGACCACTACATTCTGGCCGTGTTCCAGATATCCCTCGATTTGGTTTTGCCTTCCGTGGGATTTGGGTTCCGGCCGTACATAGATGAATGGGAGACCCAAGGCTTCGGCCACCAAAATGCCAATTCCAATGGCGCCTGTGGCCACACCTGCGATCACATCGGGTTTGTCATAGAGGTTTTCAACTTGTTTGGCCATCTCTTCCCGTACAAAATTCCGTATTTCAGGGTAGGAGAGCATGACCCTGTTGTCGCAATAAATTGGGGATTTCCACCCAGAAGCCCATGTGAACGGATTTTCGGGTTCCAACTTAATTGCATTAATTTGTAACAGCAGTTCAGCTGTTTTTTTTGCGATTCCCTTATCTAAAACCATTGCGCAAATGTATGAAGTTTTTGTAAATGAATCTCCACTGATTTTAACAAACAAGCGTCCGGATAAATCCAATGGAAGCCTTTTTTCCATGGATGGTGATTCTATTTTAAAGGCTATAGAGAAACTGGCCAAAGGGAAGCTGGACAAAGCGTATCTCTATCATCCCGATGGGGACGAGATCTTAAAGATGTTTCGCCATAAAATCCCCGTGGTGGTGGCTGGTGGTGGATTTGTCGTGAACCCAAAAGGCAAGGTGCTTTTTATCTACAGAAATGGAAAATGGGACCTGCCCAAGGGCAAAGTGGATAAAGGGGAATCTGTTGAAAATGCCGCCATTAGGGAGGTTGAGGAAGAGACCGGTGTTTCGGGACTGGCCATTGAACGGTTTCTGCGAACCACCTACCATATTTTTAAGAGAAATGGGGAATATCGTTTGAAGGAAACCCATTGGTTTGTAATGTCCACTTCGTTTACGGGCAAGTTGGTCGCTGAAAAATCGGAGGGCATATCCAAAGTAAAATGGAAAGGCCGAAGAAAGACCAAAAAGGCCTTGAAAAATTCTTACGCCAATATTGAGATCCTGTTTGAAGAGTGGGAATGGGATTAGTCCCGGTCCAATATTTTTGAGGCTTCGCTGTTTTTCTCAATACGATAGATTGGGTAGTTAAGGTAGGCATCTTCCAAATATTTTGACTGTTGGAACAACCAATCCAATTGTGCATACCAATTTTCTGAAAATTCCGTATCCAATGCTTTTTTGGCCATAAAATTCTGTCGTAATACGGAATCCTTCTCCAGCATATCCTTGGCTACGTCTTCAAAGACATAGGGAGAAAATCCTTCTTTTTGCTGGAGGACCGTATCAAAGAAGTTCCAGTTAAAAAAAGAATCCACGCCTTGGGGTTCCAAGGTTTCCAAAATGTACCTGATTCCAGGTTGGTGGGTGGGGATGACTACATCACCCGCGTTAAAATGGACTATTTTGGTACAACTGGCTACTTGAATATTAAAATGGGGATAATGCCCTTCATAAGGATTTTTTCGGGTTTCATACTCTAGGATTTTATACCCGTTGACGGTAAGTGAAGTATCCTTGTCCAGTCTAAAATAACGGATGTTATTGGCTTGCAATCGATCCATGACCTTCTCCCAGCTTTTCTTGACCACGTAGGCATCAGGCACGGTAATGGTATCCTTTGGGTAGTAGTAATTCCGATATACGGTTTCTTTGGTAAAGGGTTTGGTCCGGTCGTATTTTAAACGGGGAAATCCGGTTACCTCGCTCAAGAGGCGTTCTGCTTCATATCCTTTGAATTGTAGTACAGAGGTTTGCGTGGTATCTACCTGCCAAGAGAAATGATACTGGGAAAGTCCAAGGTTCTCTTCATGGGTCTGTTTTCGCAGCTCCTTGATGGTGTCGTATTGTTTTTCCACCAGCTGTACAAGACTTTCCATAAGCTGATAGGTGCCTTCCACACGTTGGTCGTAGGGTTTTAGCATATGGGTCTCCACCATAAGTCCAAGGGTGTTCCAAAGCGAGGTGTAGCCTGTGGAGTATCTAGGATGGTCCATAAACTGACTAAAACCCATTTCCGGTGGAACGTTGAAGACGTTTACATAGGGGGTAATGTCCCATTCCTTGTCCGTCAGGGACTTTTCCAGTCCCGGCATAAATTTGTTATGGAGGTACTGCCCTAAATTTCCACCCAATTTATTGTGCTGTGTGAACAAATGGGTCAAGGTGTATTGATAATCGGCACCATTGCTTACGTGATTGTCCACAAAGACATCAGGTTTTACCCTGTGGAAGATGCTGGCAAAACCTTGGGCGTTTTTGGTATCCATTTTAATGAAATCCCGGTTTAGGTCGTAGTTACGGGCATTGCCCCGAAACCCGTATTCCTTTGGACCGTTTTGGTTGGCCCTTGAGGTTGAATTTCGGTTGAGGGCACCCCCAATGTTGTACACGGGTATGGTGACCAATACGGTATTCTTTGGACTGGGCAGTGCTTTGGTGGCCAAGTCCCTGTACAGTAGCATCGTGGCGTCAATTCCATCACTTTCTCCGGGATGAATACCATTATTGATCAGGATAATGGCTTTTTCCTTTCGGACATTCTCCAAGTTAAAATCCCCATCGGGGTTAAAGGTGACCATGTGTAATGGGTAACCACTATCGGTACTGCCTATCGTATGTATGTTGATTTGGGGGAAATCCCGTGCCAATCGCATATAAAATGCAATGGTTTCTTCGTAAGTCGCGGTTTCCTTGCCTTTTGAAGCTTCAAAAAAAGTTTGGTAAGAAGTGGCCTCATCCTGTTTTTGGTTTTCACAGGACAGACAGGTGACAAGTAGGGCAAAAAAGACAATGTACTTTTGTGCTATGCTAAATTCCTTATTGATCAATACCACTAAAAACGCTGTTAGTAAACCTAAAAATACGGAATATTATGGTCACGATGCCAAATCTATACTTTCCAGGTCCGAAATCTCTATCTTAAAAATAGGCTTGTTCTTGTAGTTTAGACCATGCGGGCATCTATTTTTGAATTCGGTCCACTTTTGGTAATCCAAGGGGTCTATGGATGAGGTGATCATGTTTATGGTTATATGCTCCTTGATATCCATTGAAATGAGCTCTTCCAAAAAATCCCATCCATCCATTATGGGCATGTTGATGTCCAAAAAAATCACTTCTGGAATGTCCTCCCCGTTTTCTATCCGGTTTCTAAGGGCATCCACCGCTTCCTTTCCATTTTCAAATATTTGGATATCGTCACAAATACAGACGGGTTTCAGCATCTTTTTGATGCCAAAAACAGTTATGGGATCATCGTCCACAATAAACATGCTGTTAACTTTCTTCATTAAAATACACATTGAATGTTGTACCCTTATCTACTTCACTTTTTGCGGTAATGCTACCACCCATGGCCTCAATTTGGTTTTTGATGATGTATAATCCTAGACCTCGGGCATCCTTGTTATTATGAAACGTTTTATATAGTCCAAATATTTTGCCGCCGTACCGTTCCAGATCGATTCCAAGACCATTGTCTGAAACGCTGAACACCACATACTTGCCGTGCTTCTTGGCATTGATGGTGATTACGGGATTTCTTTCAGGGCTCTTGTACTTGACTGCATTGGTCAGTAAATTTACGATGATACTGTCCAAATAGGAGCAGCAGGCAGAAACACAAAGATCTTTGTCAACATGGTTGATGACCTCTACTTGGTTTTTTTCCAAAAGGACCGATAGACTTTGCTGTACCTTGACAATGTTGTCATGGAGGTTGAGCGGACTCTTTTCCAAATTTACATTGGTGTTGATGTCGATGACCTCGTTCAGGTTGTCCAAGGTTTCCAAAAGACGGTCCGAAGCTTGTGAAAGCATTTTTAGGATATGCTCTTTTTCCCTTTCATCATCCTCATTGATAAGGAACTCCAATAACATTGAAAAATTGGCGGAATGGGACCTAAGGTTGTGGGAAACGATATGCGCGAAATTGATCAGCTTTTTGTTCTGTACCGAGGTAATGTTAATAAGGTTCCTCAGTTGGTCCTCTTTTTTCTTGAGGGCCGTAATGTCCATACTGATGCCAATAAGCCCATTGATCTTGCCTTCATCATCAAAAAGTGGGATTTTGGAGGTTAAAAAATTGGTGTACTCCCCATCTTTTTTTATGCTGATGGTTTCTTTTCCCAAAATAGGTTTTAGGGTTCGGATAACTTGAAGGTCTTCATCCCGTGATGTCTTTGCAACTTCAGGGTCATATAGGTCAAAATCGGATTTCCCTATCATTTCTTCGGGCTTCTTGCCCAGATACTCACATTCTGCCTTGTTGACCAGAATTTTTCTGGAATCCAGATCTTTTGCAAAAATGTTCAAGGGAATATTATCGATCAGGGTATGGAGCAATTGCTCATTTTCCCGGGTCTTTGTTTCGGCCATTACCTTATCATGGATGTCTTGGAAGGTTCCAAAGACTTTTACGATCTCCCCATCCTTTTTAATGGGTTTGCCTGCGGCCTTTATCCATCGTTCTTCCCCTTTGGCAGTTATTATTTGAAGCTTTTGGTTAAAAGGGGTTCCCTGGGTCATTACCTGATGGAACAACATCGAAATCTTGTTGCGGGAATATCCTTGTTTATAAAAGGCTATGGCCTCACTTACCTCGGGTTGGTAGGATAAAGGTACTTGATGGATTTTTTTGGTTTCTTCGCTCCAGTACAGTTGTTCGGTTTCAATATGGTATTCCCAATTGCCAACATTCAGTACTTCAGATTGTGCCTGCAGCAATGTGTTCACCCTTTCCAGTTCCAGTTCCTTTTCCACCAATCGGGTGATGTCATCGGTTTGCACTATGGTGCCCATTAAGTTTTCCTTTTCATCAAACCATGGGGAAAAGGTGCTTTCAAACCATTGCCCAGATGCACCTGTGGTTTTGTGGTGTCTTATGGTGTGTGATGTACTGTCCTTTAAAGATGCTTGCAGGTCAATGTTCTCGACCATGTCCGAAAACAATTCAAAGATGTTGATGTCCATGCAGGACTTGGCTTGAATATCAAAAATATCGAGCCAAGAATCCGAGGCATCCATCAAAATACCTTTGGTATCCGCAAAGGCGGTTGCCTTGGGCAATTGCTTTAGCAAATAATGTTGGGCAATTCGTTCAACTGCTTTCAATGTACGGGGTCGTTAGGGGAACTTCTCGTAATTAAGAAATTTCTGACCAATTTATAGGTATTGACATTTATCAATAATTATTTGTTGTGAAAAGTTCCGAAACTGTTGTTTTTGGGAAAAAAAATAGGGTTTGAAAGTTTTTTTGTGGGACTTTAATTAGGAAAAACGTTGCGGAATTGTAAGATTTAGTGATAAACTATCATGATTTTACCACTACCGTTTCAGGGACCAATCCGGTGTAATCACCACCGTTTCTAATAACATCCCGTACAATGGAGGAGCTTATGTAGGATTTTCCTGATGAGGTCAATAAAAAGACCGTTTCTATCTCGGAGAGTTTTCTATTGGTATGGGCAATGGCCTTTTCGAATTCAAAATCTGCAGGATTGCGGAGTCCCCTCAATATAAAGTCCGCTCCAATTTTTTTGCAGAAATCCACAGTAAGGCCCTCGTAGGTGAGTACCTTGATCTTGGGCTCGTCCTTAAAGGCCTCCTTGATGAATTGGGTGCGTTCTTCCAAGGAGAACATATACTTCTTTTCGGCATTGATCCCTATGGCAATGATCAATTCATCAAATAGGGTAATGCCCCGTTTGATGATATCGTAATGCCCAAGGGTAAGTGGGTCAAAAGATCCTGGAAAGATAGCGCGCCTCATGATGGGAAAGTTTGCTTAAAAATACAGATTTTCTATCGCAATGCCTCTACAATGGCACTGTCAAATAATTGATCCAATGAAATACCGGCCGTCTTGGCCTGTTGGGGCAAGAGACTTTCCTCTGTGAGTCCGGGAGTGGTGTTTACCTCCAAAAGGTGGGGGACATCCCCAATAAAGATAAACTCGCTACGGGTATAGCCCTTCATTCCCAAAGTTTTATAGATAAATTCGGCCAAAGCCCTGACGTTGGCTTCTTGAATTTCGGATATCCGGGCCGGGGTAATCTCTTTGGATTTCCCTTGGTACTTGGCCTCATAATCAAAAAAATCATTTTCTGAAATGATCTCTGTAATCGGGAGCACGGTAACGGCATTATTGTACGTGATCACTCCCACGGAAACTTCGGTCCCGTCCAAAAAGGACTCAATGATCACCTCGTCATCTTCCTTAAAAGCTGCTGATAAAGCTTTGGTAAGCTCTTCCTTTTGGTACACTTTGGAGACTCCATAACTGCTTCCGGCCCTATTGGCCTTAACAAAACAGGGAAGTCCTACCTTTTCCACGATGGCGTCTTCATCGATTTCCTGTCCATGGTTCACGTAATATGAAGTAGCACAATGCACGCCATAAGGCTTTAAGGTACTCAACAAGTCCCGCTTGTTGAAAGTCAAAGCAGACTGATAGTGGTTACAGGAAGTTTGTGGAATTCCCAATAGCTCAAAATAAGCTTGGAGCAGTCCATCCTCACCAGGTGTGCCATGAATCGCGTTGAAAACACAGTCGAATACAATTTTCCCGCCTTCAGGTTGAATACTGAAATCAGATTTGTCTACAGGAAATTCCTTGTTGGAATCATCCAGATACACCCACTTTTCCTTGGTGATCACAATCCGATAGGAATTGTATCGCTCTCTGTCCAAATACTTATGGACCACGTTACCGCTCTTTATGGATATGGCGTGTTCACTGGAGTAACCGCCCATGATAATGGCAATGTTTTTTTTCATCAGCTTGTCGAATATCGCGATGCCAAAGTAAAGAAAAAAGCACTGGCTTTCCTATATTTGTCCACATAAGCATATCGCATGAAACATTTTTTTGGATTTTTAAAAAGCAAGACCTTTCTCATACAATTGGGCCTAGCGGTCGTGGCCACAGTGCTTTTGGTTTTTTTGGCGTTGCAATGGCTTAAAAGTACCACCAACCATGGCGAGTTTGTGGAGGTGCCCGATTTTTCCAAAATGTCGGTAATGGATATGCGAAAAGCTGTTGAAGAGGCCGGATTGCGATATCAAGTGTTGGACTCCTCCAACTACAATCCGGATTACCCAAGGTTTTCCATCTTGGATCAAGACCCTCCCGCGGGAAACAAGGTCAAATCCAACCGAAAAATATATTTCACCGTGAATCCATCTGGGTACAAAAAGGTGAGTGTGCCGGATATCATCCAAGTCACCCAACGTAACGCCGCCTCCATGTTGAGGGCTGTGGGATTGGATGTGGAACGTGTTACCTACATTGACGAATTGGGTAAAGACATGGTCTACAACATGAAGTTCAAGGGGAAATACGTGAAACCCGGGGACAAGTTGCCCAAGACCTCCAAGGTAGAACTCATCTGTGGCAACGGAACCATTCCCGGTAGTGCGCGTGTACAAGCAGATTCGCAATAGTCATGGACGATTCGGACAACCAAGAACTTTCGCAGGAAGACCTCTTTGAGCATCACAGGTTTGTGGCATCAAAAGGCCAAGACCCTTTGCGTGTGGACAAGTTTTTGATGAATTTCATTGAAAATGCCACCCGAAACAAAATTCAACAAGCCGCCAAGCAAGGTCATATTTGGGTAAATGGTACCATAGTAAAGCAAAATTATAAGGTAAAGGCAGGGGATGAGGTCAAGGTGATGTTTGAGCACCCCCCGTATGAATTCCTCTTGACCCCAGAAGATATTCCTTTGGATATTGTCTATGAAGATGACTCCCTTTTGGTGGTGAACAAGCCGGCCGGCATGGTGGTGCACCCCGGTCATGGTAACTATTCAGGTACCTTGATCAATGCCTTGGTCCATCATTTTGACAATCTCCCCAATAATAGTTCGGAACGTCCCGGACTGGTGCACCGTATTGACAAGGATACCTCTGGGTTATTGGTCATTGCCAAGACCGAGGCGGCCATGACCCATTTGGCCCAACAGTTTTTTGAAAAGTCCAGTGAACGCGAGTATGTAGCCCTGGTATGGGGCAATGTGGAAGAAGATGAGGGAACCGTTGAAGGGCACATTGGTCGAAATCCCAAAAACCGACTACAGATGGTAGTTTTTCCTGAAGGGGATGAAGGCAAGGAGGCCGTGACCCATTACAAGGTGCTGGAACGTTTGGGCTATGTTACCTTGATTGCTTGCAAACTGGAAACGGGACGTACCCACCAGATACGGGTCCACATGAAATACATAGGCCATACACTCTTCAACGATGAGCGTTATGGAGGAGATAAGATTTTGAAAGGAACCACTTTTACCAAATACAAACAGTTTGTGGAAAACGCCTTCAAGACCCTTCCCAGGCAGGCCCTTCATGCCAAAACCTTGGGGTTTGAGCATCCCAAGACCGGGGAGTTTATGCGTTTTGAATCTGAATTGCCCCAAGACATGGTCAACTGTATAGAAAAATGGCGCGGATATGCCAAGCACCATGAATCATAGGTTACCTCAATCTTAAGATTGATAAACCCCATGGCCGTAAGGCGAAAAAAAGGAAAATCCTCGTTATTTTTACGGAAAATTAATTTCCATGAAAATTGTTATTTCACCGGCCAAGTCGCTTGATTTTGAAACAGCATTGCCCACATCACAATATACACAACCCCAGTTTTTGGAGCAGTCCGAAAAGCTGAACGCCATCCTGAAAAAAAAGAAGCCAAAAGCCTTATCGCAATTGATGTCCATTTCAGATAAGCTTGCCGAGTTGAACTGGGAACGCAATCAACAATTTTCACCTCCGTTTACCCCGGAAAATGCCAGACCGGCCGTATACGCTTTCAATGGAGATGTTTACCAAGGCTTGGATGTCTATACCCTGCCAGGGAAAAAGCTTGACAAATTGCAGGATACCTTGCGGATTTTATCGGGACTCTATGGGGTGTTGAGACCTTTGGATTTGATCCAACCCTACCGGTTGGAGATGGGCACCCAATTGAAAATTGGCCGTAAAAAGAACCTGTACGAGTTTTGGAAAAAAGAGCTTACCGATCATCTGAACGGTGAATTGGAAGATAATGAGCTGTTCATCAATCTGGCCAGTAACGAGTATTTTGGCGCTGTGGATGAAAAGAAACTCAAGGTGCCGGTCATCACCCCAATTTTTAAGGATTGGAAAAACGATAAGCTAAAGGTCATTAGCTTTTTCGCCAAAAAAGCCAGGGGATCCATGGTACGGTATATTATAGACAGCGATGCCAAAACCTTGGAAGACCTCAAAGGTTTTGATCATGATGGCTATACGTTCAGCGCGGAGCATACCCTAAAGGAAAACCAACCCGTATTTGTGAGATAAGGCTTGTAAGGCCTTGAAAAGTTCCTTTTTTTTGGATAGGATACTACCAAGTGTTAAGTTTATGGAGCACATCTCCTAAATTGTGATACGCTTAAATTTAATCCCAAGGTTTGTCATTTATCACGACCTTTGGGAATTCAATCAAATTAAATAGAAAAACACCGAAATTACATGCAGCAGTCCAAACGGTTAGAAGAATTTAAAAAATCGGTTACCAATAAGTTCAATATTTACAACAGCCTCTTTTTGAGCCTACCCTACAAGAATGTGGAAAATGTGGGGATGCTCATTCCACTTTTACTGGATCAATGTGAAAAGGGATTGAAGGCTGGAAAAGATCCCCAAGAAATTTTGGAGGTCTTTTTCACCAATTTTGCTGGAATTGAGGATGAACAGGAGCGATTGGATTTGATGTTCCGCATCATCCAGTATGTAGAGCGCCAAGTGGTATTGTACGATAGTGTTGAGGATTCTGCTTTTCCCGAGCTTCAAAAATACAGCAACTCATTGACCATTAAGGATTATTTTGAGTTGGTCAACCGTACAAAGAATTGGGACAAGGCCTCCAAAAAGCTGTCTACCTTTAGTGCGAGGATTGTACTTACGGCCCACCCAACCCAGTTTTATACGCCTGCCGTTTTGGATATCATTGCAGAATTACGTTCGCTTATAGACAATGATCGCATTTACGATATTGATGTGACCTTGCAGCAATTGGGACTTACTTCTTTGGTAAATGCCAAGAAACCCACTCCCTTGGATGAGGCCAAGAATATCATATACATTTTGCGGAATACCTATTACGATGCGGTTGGAGAACTGTACCAATATGTGAAGCGTAATATTAGGGATGCCGAATTTGAGAACTATAACATTATCAAACTGGGCTTTTGGCCCGGTGGTGACCGTGATGGAAACCCTTACGTGACTGCGGATATAACCCGTAAGGTTGCAGATGAGTTGAGGCTCACCCTTATGAAGTGTTATTACAATGAGCTGAAGGATTTAAGAAAAAAGCTGACGTTCAAGGGGCTTCAAGAAGACATCAACCAGCTTAGCGAAAAGCTGTACAATGCCATGTTCAATGCCGATGTGCACATTGGCTATGAGGAGATCATACAAAGTCTCTATAGCATCAGGGAAAAATTGGTGGCAGAATATCATGAGCTGTATTTGGACCGCTTGGACCATTTGATTGATAAGGTGCATATCTTCAAGACACATTTTGCCACTTTGGATATCCGTCAGGATCATAGCAAACACAAGTTGGTCATAGAAACCATATTGAAGCAACAAGGTGCTATCAAGGAAAATCTTGAGGAGCTTCGGGAAGAGGAATTGGTACAATGGCTGCTTCACAAGGACTTGCAACTCAACCCCAACGATTACGACGAGGAGATTGTAAAAGATACCATTCTGAACATCCAACAATTAAAGGATATCCAGAAGAAGAATGGGGAAGAAGGCTGTAATCGGTATATCATCAGTAACTCCGAGGATATTTTTGCCGTTCTGTTCGTGTTCGGTCTATTCCGATGGAGCGGTTGGGATGAAAAGGACATCACTTTTGATATCATCCCTTTATTCGAGACCATGAAAGGGATGGAAGCTTCGGAAGAGGTAATGCAGACCTTGTTCCAGATTCCAAAATATAGGGAGCACTTGGAGAGACGAAATGAGACCCATACCATTATGTTGGGCTTTTCGGACGGTACAAAGGATGGAGGTTATCTCAAGGCCAACTGGTCCATACTCAAGACCAAGGAAACCTTGAGCAAGGTATGTAAGAAGAATGGGATTAAAGCCATTTTCTTTGATGGTAGGGGAGGACCACCGGCGCGAGGAGGAGGAAAGACCCACAGGTTCTATGCCGCCCAGACCAAGGATGTGGCCAACCATGAGATTCAACTTACCATTCAAGGTCAGACCATAACCAGTACCTATGGTACCAAAGAGCAGTTCAAACACAATTCCGAACAGTTGCTCACCGCTGGTCTGCGCAATAACCTTTTTGGAAAGGAGCATACCATTACGGCGGCCCAACGCAAATTGATAGAGGAACTTTCAGAATTGAGTTTCAACAAATACGATGCATTGAAACAGCATGAAAAGTTCATTCCGTATTTGGAGCATCGCAGTACTTTAAAATATTATACCAAGGCCAATATTGGTAGTAGACCGGGCAAGCGGGGGAATAAAAAACAACTCACCTTATCCGATTTACGTGCCATCTCTTTTGTGGGGTCTTGGAGCCAGTTGAAACAAAATGTCCCCGGATATTTTGGATTGGGGACGGCCATTCAACAACTGAAACAAGAGGGCAAGCTCAACGAAATCAAAAAATTGTACAAGGAGGTGCCATTTTTTAGGGCGTTGATGCACAACAGTATGATGTCCTTGGCCAAAACCAATTTTGACCTGACCAGCTACATGAAGGAAGATCCAGAGTTTGGTGAGTTCTGGGACATTCTGCACAGTGAATTCCAGTTGTCCCAAAAAATGCTACTTCAGATTTCCGGACAAAAGATTTTGATGGAGGACGAAGAGGTTTCCAGGGAATCCGTTAAGATCAGGGAGAAGATTGTATTGCCTTTGTTGGTCATTCAGCAAAATGCGTTGTACCACATCACCCAAAACTCGGAATTCAAGGAGTTGTATGAAAAGATAGTGACGCGATCACTATACGGTAACATTAACGCGAGTAGGAACTCGGCCTAAGGCTTAGCCCTTTTTTGGGTTCAAAATATGGAGTATTGAGTTCAAAGCCATTTCTGCATACCCATCCTTATGAGCCCTTCCTGTTTCCAGAGGCCACGAAATTAATTGTGGGCACTTTGCCACCACCGCGTTTCACCACTGGGGAATTAAGACCGGAGGATGTGGATTTCTGTTACGGAAGCTGCAATGGGCAGTTATGGCCCATTTTGGACCGTATTTTCAATTTGGGACTCCAATATGAAACCACCGTAGAAGCTATTGAACAGCGTAAAACCTTCTTGTTGGAACAGGGAATAGGGGTCTGTGATATTGTCCATAGTGCGGAGCGGGAAAAAATAGATGCCTCGGATTTGGGGATGCAGAACGTGGTACTTCGGGATATGCTAGGGTATTTACGACAATACCCCAATATTGAAACCCTTTTGTTTACAGGAGGAAATAGCAAAAATGGCCCCGAATACTTTTTCAGGAGACTATTGAAAGAACACAATTTAAAATTGAAAGTAATATCCAATGAGGTGCCAAGAATCCATGAGCTGGAATTGCCTGTCATTTCAAGTTCATTGTCAGTTCGAGCGCAGTCGAGAACTATTAAGACGGTATCCCTGACAGCTCCTTCTGGGGCGGCTAACCGAGCTGTAGGCAGCTTACCCCTGTACAAACAACTTAAAAATAAGAACCCTGAATTCAACACGGTTGATTTCAGGGTCATGCAGTATAGGGAGTTTTTTAGTCCATCTTAGTGGTAAGTATTCCATAAAAAGTCTTGATGCCGTACGCCAGTTGTCCAATTTTCAAGTTTTCATTGGGACTGTGCTGGTTGTTGTCCGGGTTTACCATGGGAACAATGAATGCGGGAATCTTCAATTCGTTGATAAAGGGGGCAATGGGGACTGTTCCTCCCGTGGTCCGGATTTGAATGACATCCTTTCCAAAAGTATCCTTTAAAGTATTCACTAAAAACTGGCCATAGGGGTTGTCCAAATCGGTTCGGAAGGCATCGGTGACACTTTCTTCGGTCACTGTGACCACTTTTTCATAGGCCATTCGTTCCGCCTTGGTGGGTATGTGGTCCAAGACCTGATAGCCTTGTTGGGCAATATGGTCTTTCACCAATTTCTTCAGCCGATTACCGTCAGTTTCCACTACCAAACGAAGGTCAAGCTCTGCTGTGGCACTTTCCGGAACAATGGTTCGGGCTTTTTCCCCGATCCAACCCGACCCCATCCCACGGATGTTCAAAGAGGGATATTGCAAGGCCTCTTGGTAAAAGCCACCTACTTGTTCGGCAGATTTGAACTGTAGTTTGTCCGATATCTCCGCATCGCTATCCGGTACACTCTTTAATATGGCCATGGTGGGTTCATCTATGGAGATACCATCATAATATCCAGAAATGGTCACTTTGCCATGGGCGTCTTTCATGCTGGCCAGCAACTGGGCCAATTGAAAGCCTGGATTGGGTGCATAATTCCCATAATGACCACTATGTTGTGGCTTTACCGGGCCATAGGTGGTTAGGGTAAGTGTGGTTATACCGCGACATCCATAGACCACAGTAGGGTCTCCTGAAGCATGTACAGGACCATCGGCAATGACCAAGAAATCGGCCTCCAGCAATTCACGATATTGTTTTACGGCCTTGGGTAGAGGTTTACTGCTTTTTTCTTCCTCACCGTCCAAAATGACCTTGACGTTAAACGGAATTTGTGCCCCTTCTTTTTTAAGCAGGTCGATGGTGTTCAACAACATGACTATGGGCGATTTGTCATCCGAAGTGGAACGCCCAAAAAGTCGCCAGTCATAGTTGATGTCATCATCCAATTCATCAAAAGAAACCGTCTTGAACCCATCCCCATCCGGCGCCTTCAATACAACTTCATACGGATTGGGCTGGTCCCATTTGGAAGGGTCCACGGACTGCCCGTCAAAATGCATATAGATGAGCATGGTAGGTTTATCATCTTCAATGGGTAAAGCCGCAAAGAACAAAGGCATGTTTTCGGTTTCCAACACTGCGGTGTTAAAACCACGCTCACTGAATTTTCGCTTTAGCCAAAGCACATTGTCATCAATGTCATCGGCATTTAGGGCGTCATTGGGAATGGAAATGAAATCCCTAAGCTCTGTAATGGCTTGGGCCACTTGACTTTTTATGGCCACTTCATCTTGTGCAAAAACAGAAAAGGAGCATATGGTGAAAAGGAAAAAGATAGCTTTTTTCATAGTAATTCTCGGGTTGTTTTTTAAACACGAAAATTAACGAATTTGATTTACAAAATCACCGATTTGCTCAACTCCATTTTGGGTCAAGTGTTTGATGAAGGCCGAACCAATGATCGCTCCTTTGGTATTTTTGGTGGCTTGATCAAACGTTTCGGAATTACTGATACCGAAGCCCACAATTTGGGGATTGTTCAGTTCCATGGAGGCAATACGATTAAAATATTGGGTCTGTTCGGTCCCAAAACCCGATTTGGCCCCAGTGGTGCTCGCAGAGCTCACCATGTAAATAAATCCGTCCGAAGCCTTGTCAATGGCCCTAACCCGTGCCTCACTGGTTTGGGGGGTGATCAAAAACACATTGATCAATCCATATTTTTTAAAGATAGGTTCGTATTCCTCTTGGTAGACATCCAAGGGCAAATCAGGCAAAATAAGCCCATCAATTCCTATTTCCTGACATTTTTGACAAAAGGCCTCCACCCCGTATTGAAAAACTGGATTGAAATACCCCATGATGATCAAGGGAATGGAAACGGTTTTTCGTATATCCTTGAGTTGCTCAAAGAGCAGTTCGGTATGCATGCCATTTTTAAGGGCAACGGTTGAACTTTCCTGAATGGTAGGTCCATCCGCCAAGGGATCGCTAAAGGGCAATCCAATTTCAATAAGGTCCACCCCGTTTTTCTCTAGATCTTGGATGATTTTTACGGTATCGTTTAACTGGGGATAACCTGCGGTGAAATAAATCGAGAGAATCTTTTTATCCTCGTGTAGTTTTTGTTTGATTCTGTTCATGTTAAGCTTTGTTTTTGTCATTTCGCACCTGATGCGGAGTCCATTTTCAATCTTGCTTTGGATTCCTGCGAAAGCAGGAATGACATTAGTCCTTATAGGTTGAAATAATCAATATAATTCTGTAGGTCCTTGTCGCCTCGTCCGGATAGGTTCACCACAACAATGTCATCAGCTTTAAACTTCCTATCCTCAAAAATGGCGAGGGCATGGGACGATTCTATAGCGGGAATGATGCCTTCCAATTCACAAAGTCCCAATCCTGCCTTCATGGCCTCATCATCCGTTATGGAAATAAACTCACCCCTTCCCGAAACATATAGATGGGCATGCAAAGGTCCAACACCCGGATAGTCCAGTCCGGCGGAAATGGAATACGGTTCCGTGATCTGCCCATCCGCTGTTTGCATCAACAAGGTCTTACTACCATGGATGATGCCCACTTTACCAAGTGCTGAGGTAGCGGCACTTTCCCCGGAATGTATACCTTTCCCGGCGGCCTCAACGGCAATGATGCCTACCTCGGGTTCATCCAAATAATGATAGAAGGCTCCCGCGGCGTTGCTTCCACCTCCCACACAGGCCACTACATAATCTGGATTTTCACGACCTTCCTTTTCCTGAAGCTGGGATTTGACCTCTTCAGAAATCACGGATTGAAACCGGGCCACCATGTCTGGGTAGGGGTGGGGTCCCACTACCGAACCGATAATGTAATGGGTGTCCACTGGATTGTTGATCCAATCCCGGATAGCCTCGTTGGTGGCATCCTTAAGGGTCCTACTACCCGATAGTGCCGGACGTACCTCGGCCCCCAGCATTTTCATGCGGGCCACATTGGGTGCTTGTCGGGCAATATCGATTTCACCCATATACACCACACACTTGATTCCCATAAGGGCACAGACGGTAGCCGTTGCCACTCCATGCTGACCGGCGCCTGTCTCGGCAATGATTCGGTTTTTGCCCAATTTTTTGGCCATCAAAATCTGACCAATGGTGTTATTGACCTTGTGTGCCCCAGTATGGCACAAATCTTCCCGTTTTAGGTAAATTTTGGTGTTGTATTTTTCGGAAAGGCGTTTGGCAAAATAGAGTGGGGTGGGCCGGCCCACATAATCCTTCAACAATTGATGGAATTCTTCCTGGAAGGAAGGCTCCGCCATGATACGGAGGTAGTTTTGCCGGAGTTCCTCGCAATTAGGGTAGAGCATTTCTGGGATATAGGCACCCCCAAACTCTCCGTAATAACCCCTTTCATCAGCGTGATACGTCATTCGTTATTGGTTTTAAGTTGTAAATGGTCGTTGAGCGCTTCTTGGAACGCTTTCAATGACGCTATGTTTTTTAGTCCGGGTTGGGTCTCAAACCTACTGTTGACATCGATGGCGTAACAGTATGTGGAGGCCGGACTGTTCATGAATTCTTTCAATTTTTCTACGGATTCCAAACCAATGCCCCCACTTAAAAAGAAGGGCTTGGTAGATGGATAGTTTTCCAAGATGGACCAGTCAAAGGTGTAGCCATTCCCACCGGGCAGTTTGCCTTTGGTGTCGAACAAGAAATAATCGCATACCGCTTCGTACTCTTTCAAAATGGAGAAATCAAAATTGTCCTTGATGGAAAAAACCTTGATGATTTCCATCCCGTCACCCCGAACTTGTTTCGGGGTCTCATCCTTATGTGATGCTGAAACCAGTTCAGCATGACGTAAAGCATCACAATAAGCAACACTTTCCTTGCCATGAAGTTGCACGGCATCCAATTGATATTGTGTGATTTTTTCCAAAACTTCACCCAAAGGTGCATCCACAAAAACCCCTACTTTTTTGATGGATTTAGGCAAGTTTGGCAGTTCACCTTCAAAGGCGCGCGAGGAAGGTTCCCAAAAAATGAAACCCAGATAGTCGGGTTGCAATTGGGCCACCTCCAAGGGATTTTGGTTCATGCCGCAGACCTTTAGTTTCATAGTTTACTTTTTTTGTCATTCCGATATGAGCGAAGTGATTGAGGAATCTCAAATCAGATTTCTCACTTTGATTTCGACTGTGCTCAATCTGACAGTTCGAAATGACCTTATCTATTTAATTCATTTATAAATTCTCTTGCACTCTTTCCAGGGTCATCCGTTTTCATGAAATTCTCCCCGATCAAGAAACCTTGGTAACCATAGGTCCGGAGGTCCTTTATGGCTTCTACCGAACTGATGCCGCTTTCAGAAACCTTTACAAAATCGTTGGGAATCTGCTCCGAAAGGGATTTGCTGGTCTCCAAGCTTACTTCAAAGGTTTTGAGGTTCCGATTGTTTACCCCAAGCATGTCCAAGCTGGGCATGATGGATTTTTGCAGTTCCTCTTGATTATGTACTTCCAAGAGTACATCCAAGCCCAGACTTTTTGCCATTTCCGAAAAGGATTTGATTTCTTCCCGGGTCAAAATGGCGGCAATGAGCAAAATCACATCGGCACCATAAGCCTTTGCTTCCAATATCTGGTATTCGTGAATAATGAACTCTTTGCGAAGTAGGGGCATGTTCACCGAAGCACGGGCCAAGATCAAATCGTCCAAGGAGCCTCCAAAATATTTGCCATCGGTCAAGACGGACATGCCGCACACCCCTGCCGTTTCATACCCCATGGCCACATCCTGTACATTTAAACCTTGGTTGATGACCGATTTGGATGGGGAACGACGTTTGTGTTCCGCAATGATTCCCGTGCTGCTGTTTTGCAAGGCAGCGGCCAAGGAGACGGAGGTACGTTCCATCAATACGGATTGCTCCAATTGTGAGGGGGTGATCAACGATTTTTTCAAATCGACCTCCTTGCGTTTATCGGCTACTATTTTATCTAGAATGTTCATAAGTTGTTATTTGTCATTTCGAAATGAACGAAGTGATTGAGAAATCTTTTTTGTAGAGATGTCTCACATTCGTTCGACATGACAGCTAGTTTTTACTCAATTCCTGCAATTTTTTCAAAGCTTCCAATCCCTTACCGCCCAACAGAGCTTCTTTGGCTTTTTCAAAACCGGCCTTTGGGGCGATGCTTTCCACGGTGGCTATGGCCACTCCGGCATTGGCGCAGACCACATTGTTCTGTGCGTCGGTGCCTTTACCGTTCAATACATCCAAAAATATCTGTGCCGATGCCGCAATGTCCTCACCTCCGGTGATTTCTGATTGTGAAATTTTGGTCACACCAAAATCCGCAGGGGTCAACATGCTTTCTGAATTGTTTGAAATGGTTTTGGTGTCTCCAGTCAAGGAAATTTCGTCATACCCATCCAAGGCATGGAGTACTGTGAACTTTTTATCGGTGTTCTGATAAAGGTAGCCGTACATCCGTGCCAGTTCCAAATTGAACACACCCACCATTTGATTTTTTGGAAAAGCGGGATTTACCATGGGCCCCAACATATTGAAAAAGGTCTTTACAGCCAGTTCCCTTCGGATGGGGGCCACATTTTTCATGGCAGGGTGGAACAAGGGGGCATGCAGTACACAGATACCCGCTTCCTCAATGGATTTCCTCAAGAAATCGGCCTCATTGCTGAATTTGATGCCCAAAAATTCCATGACATTACTGCTCCCGCATTTTGAGGAAACCCCATAATTGCCATGTTTGGTCACTTTTACTCCGGCTCCGGCTGTTACAAATGAAGCCAGTGTGGAGATGTTGAAGGTGTCCTTGCCATCACCACCCGTACCGCAAAGGTCGATGGGGTCGTAATCGGATAGATCCACGGCCAAGCAAAGCTCCAATAGGGCATCCCGGAAGCCTTCCAGTTCCTCAATGGTGATGCTTCGCATCATATACACGGTAAGGAATGCCGCAATTTGAGAGGTGTTGTAATCACCCTTGGCAATGTTCACCAAAATCTGTTTGGCCTCTTCCTTGGGCAGTATCTCGTGATTGATAAGTTTATTTAATGTCTCTTTCATCTTCTTTGCTTGTTATTCCTGCGAAGGCAGGAATCTATTTTTTTGAATCATTTTGGATTCCCACTTTCCTTCGACTGCGCTCAGGATGACAGTGGGAATGACATGAAATTCTAACTATTGAGCCAATTTTTTAGCATTTGTTTTCCTTCTGGGGTCAATACGGACTCTGGGTGAAACTGCACGGCGGTCACATCGTACTTTTTATGGCGAAGCGACATGATCTGTCCGTTTTCATCCACCGATGTGGCTTCCAGTTCCTCGGGTAGATTGGGGTCCACTACCCAAGAATGGTATCTTCCCACTTGGAGTTCTTTGGGCAATCCTTTATAAATGGGGTCGTTTTGGGTCACTGTGATGGTGGTGGCCACTCCATGGTATACCTGATCTAGGTTTATCAAGCTGCCGCCGAACACTTCACCTATGGCCTGTTGCCCCAGACAAACACCATAAATTCGCTTGGTAGGGGCATAGGTCTTGATGATTTCCTTGAGCAGTCCGGCTTCATCTGGAATCCCGGGCCCAGGAGACAATACTATAAGGTCAAAAGGTTCCACTTCCTCCAAGGTAAGCTGGTCGTTCCGCTTTACAGTAACATCACAATCCAAATCTTCCAAATAGTGCACCAGGTTATAGGTGAAGCTATCGTAGTTGTCTATCATTAAAATCTTTCTTCCCATGATCAGATGGTTTCTGCAATTTCAAGGGCTTTGTTCAATGCGCCCAGTTTGTTATAGGTTTCTTGTAGTTCGTCGTCGGGGTTGGATGCTGCCACCAATCCTGCCCCTGCTTGATAGTGCAGCTCATGGTTTTTGCTCAAAAAGGTGCGGATCATGATGGCATGGTTAAAATTGCCCTTGAAATCCATAAAGCCAATGGCACCTCCATAATAGGCCCGACTTGTTTTTTCATATTTTTCAATGAGTTGCATGGCCATATGCTTGGGTGCACCGCTCAAGGTTCCCGCAGGGAATGTATCGGCCACCACTTTCATGGTGGTGATGTCCTGCTTTTTTTCCGCAGTCACCTTCGATACCAAATGGATCACATGGGAGAAATATTGCACCTCCCGATAGGTGTCCACATTAACCGTATTTCCGTTGCGGCTAAGGTCGTTACGGGCCAAGTCAACCAGCATTACATGCTCGCTGTTTTCCTTATCATCTTGGGCCAATTGTTTGGCCAGTTCGGCGTCTTTTTCATCGTTTGCAGTACGTTTGTAGGTACCTGCAATGGGATGGATTTCGGCTTTGCCGTCCTTTACGATCAATTGTGCTTCGGGCGAGCTGCCAAAGATTTTAAAGTTGCCATAATCAAAATAGAAGAGGTAAGGGGAGGGGTTAATGGAGCGTAGGGCCCGGTATACATTGAATTCATCCCCTTTGAATTTTTGGGTGAACCTTCGGGATAACACCAATTGGAACACATCGCCACGCTGACAATGCTTTTTGGCCAGTTCCACATGGGCTTTGTACTCCTCGTCCTTCAGGTTGGATTTGGGTTCGCCTTCTTTGGTGAAATTATAGGAGGCAAAGTTACGCACATTGAAAAGCTGTTCTATCTCATCTACATTGCTTTGGGTTTTGTAGCAATGGGCAAAAAGATAGGCTTCGTTCTTAAAGTGGTTTATGGCAATGATGTTCTGATACACGGCGTAGTAAATATCCGGTATACTGACGGAATCCTCTTTTTTCGAGATATCCACATCCTCAAAATAGCGGACCGCATCGTAGGCCATATAACCAAAAAGGCCATTATTGATAAACTTGAACCCGTTTTGGGTCACCGAAAATTGCTGCCCAAAGTGGTGTATCAACTCAGTGACATCGGTTTCGGGTGTGATCGGGGTAATTTCTTTGGAGCCATCGGGAAACCTTTGGGTTATGGTTTCGTTTTCCACTTTGATGTAGGCAATGGGGTTGCAGCAGATATACGAAAAACTGTTGTCGTTGGCATGGTAATCGCTACTTTCCAAAAGAATGCTGTTGGGAAACTTGTCCCTAATTTTTAGGTAGACGCTCACCGGGGTAATGGTGTCTGCCAGGATTTTTTTGTAATGTGTCTCGAGGGTGTAACTCATGTTGATTCTATAAATTAAAAAAGGCCTGTCGTGATGACAAGCCTCTTGTATGGTTATAATGGGGACTTAGCTCACGACTTTCGAAGTAAGTTGATCCACCACCAAGTATTTGCAATTCTGTGATTCATTGCTTCAAATATAGAAAGGAAAATTTAACCAGCAAACAAAGATTTGTTTTAAAATTGGAAATCCCGTCCAAGATAGTCTCAAACGGGATTTCCACACACTAAACAGGAGCTGATTACATCTGTAGATCAACTACCAAATCAAATTCATCATAAATCAATTTGTCCTTGGCGGTGCCAATGATTCCCGATCCGTATTTTACATCGTATTTGGTCCTGTCAATTTTTAAAGTGGCAGTGGCCTTATCTCCGTAAATGGATACATCAAAGGTAACGGGCTTGGTAATGCCCTTAATGGTTAGATCACCGGTAACTTCATAGCTATTTTTTCCCGAGGATTTTACTTTGGTGAACACCAATTTTGATGTGGGGTTGCTGTCAGTGGCAAAAAAATCTGCAGAGCTCAAGTGCCCGTCCAGTTTGTTTTTATAATCACCTTCCAGGTCAGTGGTATTTATGGAGGTCATATCCACTACAAACTCACCGCCTACCAGTTTGTCGCCGTCAAATTCCAAGGCACCGGATTGCAATTTTACGGTTCCGGTATGGGAACCGGCAACCTTGTATGCTTTCCAGGTTACTTTGCTTTCTTCGGCCTTAACGGTTTTGGTTTCCTTTTCAATGGGGTTTGCCATTGTGGAAGCACCGATGAATGTGGTCAATACCAAGCTTAAAACTGTCTTTTTCATGATTGTGTTTAATTTTTGTTTTTAACTATTACGATTATATATGGGTGAATAATTCCTCTTTTGATTTTCTGACCTTTGGCAGATTTTGGGTCTGATCTTCTTCGGACCTATAGCCCACGGCCAAAACCACAGCTGCATTAAGGTCCTTATCGGTAAGGCCTAGGATTTTGTTGTACTCTTCGGGTTGAAAACCTTCCATGGGACAGGTGTCTATTTTCAGCTCCGCTGCAGCCTGAAGGGCATTGCCCAGGGCGATGTATACCTGTTTCCCAGCCCAGCTGGCCTTCACATCCGTGGGTAGACCCACTAAGTTGGATTTCATCATCTCGGCATAACCATTGAGACCATCCAAAGGAATGTTCCTTGTATCACTTAGGTTGGTGATGAAATCATCGACCAGTTCCTCACCAAAATCCGTTGCATGGGCAAAAACAATCAGGTGCGAGGCATCCGTGATCTGGGATTGGTTCCAAGAAACAGGCTTCAGTCTCTCCCGAACCTCTGGGTCGGAAATCACGAATACATGGTAGGGTTGCAGTCCGTAGGAGGAAGCACTCAAACGGGTGGCTTCCAATAGACTATTAAGGTCTTGATGCGATATTTTTTTTGAGGCATCAAATTTTTTTGTGGCGTAGCGCCAGGTCCTATGTTCTAAAATGTTGCTCATCTGTATTTAAAATTTATCCAAAAGGAGGTTTAATTGTTCCAGTTCTTGTTTGGTAAAATGTTGAACGATATCATACTCGGCTTCGGCCACTACTCTGTCCATTTTGGAAAGTACCTCCGAACCGCTTTTGGTGATCAGGATTTCAACCTTACGCCGATTGGATGGGCATACATTGCGATCAACATATCCCTTGGCCAACAACTTGTCCACCAAACGTGTGGTATTGCTCATCTTGGTCACCATGCGCTCATTTAAGGTGGATAGGTTGGCGGGTTTACCTTTCTGTCCCCTTAAAATCCGCAGTACATTAAATTGTTGAAGCGAAACCTCAAAAGGTTTCAGGGCATTCCCTACTACTTCATAGATTTTGTTGTGAATCAAGGTGATATGTATCAAGGTACGTGTCTCCAACGGCATCTTCTGTGATGTCTTTATGATTTCCTCAACATTCATGTATAAACAATATTTGTATATACAAATGTATGTTGAATTTTTGTTTCTACCTTTGGTGTCACCGATAAATTTTTGTTAAAACAAAAGGAACGGCAGTGGCAACATGTAATTTTATAGGGTTAAAATGCAGGTAATGAAAGGATTAAAATTTTTAGGGGTGATTCTTTTGGGATTGATGATAGGTTGTGGCAACAAGAAGGAACCCAATACATCTGATAATACTTTGGAGACCGAAGCGCATATCGAAGCAAAAACAGGACAGGAAGAACCCGTAAAATTTCCCGTGTATAACTTCGAAGATTTTGAGCCTCTTTTACATCAAAACGATGATAAAACCTATGTAGTGAATTTTTGGGCTACGTGGTGCAAACCCTGTATTGCCGAGATGCCCTATTTTGAGCGTATCCATGCCGAGCAAAAGGATAACAATGTGGAAGTATTGCTCGTGAGTTTGGATATGCCCGGGATGTGGAAATCGCGTTTGGAACCTTTCGTGGAAGAAAAAGGGATGAAATCCAAAGTGGTCATTTTGGATGACCCCAAGCAAAATGAATGGATTCCGAGAGTCTCGGAAGATTGGGGTGGGGGAATACCAGCTACCTTAATATATAATAAGGACAAACGTACCTTTTATGAAAAAGGCTTCACCTATGAGGAATTGAATGAGGAGTTGGAGAAATTTTTAAATTAAATATCATAAAAGCTCATCAACTTTCAGAAGTGTAAGAAGAAGTCAGTCAAAAAAAATATACGCATCTAATCCGGGGTAACGCTCCGGATTTTTATTTTTGCAGTATCTAAACCTATAGTAAAGATGGATTTATCACAAGAAGAGTGGACAGAGCAATTGGAAAATGATGACAAGGCCGTTATTTTGGATGTCAGAACCCCCGAAGAAATTGAGGAAGGGTATATTCCAGATGCCATTAAGATAGATATTTATTTGGGCCAGGAATTTATAGATGAACTGGAGAAATTGGACAAGTCCAAAAACTACTACGTGTACTGTAGATCGGGTAACCGAAGCGGGCAGGCCTGTGCCATTATGAACAGCATTGGCTTTGAGAATACGTACAACCTTGAAGGAGGTTTTATGGACTGGGAAGGCGAAATTGCCGAGTAGAACCCTATGCAACTACCGGAGGTCATAGAGGAACTGGAGAGAAACCGCAAGGTTTTTAGGGAAACTATGGCCCATTTGCCCCATCCACTTATCCATTGGAAACAAAAACCAACGGATTGGTCCTTGTTGGAAATTATCTGCCATTTGGTAGATGAGGAAAAAGAGGATTTTAGGGCTCGCGTGGATCATACCCTACAGCACCCAGATGATCCCCTCGCCTCCATTGACCCGGTAGGATGGGTCACAAAACGGGATTATGGTGGGCAGGATTTCCAGAATAAAGTGGAACAATTTGAAAAGGAGCGGCAAATATCCATTGCATGGTTAAAGACCGCTACCGACCTCAATTGGGAAAATTCCCTGTATCATCCTGAGTTGGGTACCATGTCTGCCCGTTCCTTTTTATATAATTGGTTGGCTCACGATTACCATCATATTCGTCAAATCAATCGCATCAAGTATCAATTTTTAAAGCAAAATTCAGGGGATTCCTTGACATATGCTGGAAATTGGTAGGTATTTTTCTATATTGCTCCTATGAAGGAAGACTTGCTCCATTACATATGGGGGCAAAAAAAGCTTCATGGAAGACAACTTACCTCAACTGCCAACGAAGCCATACGCATTAAGGCCCCGGGAGTCCCAAATCAGTATGCAGGTCCGGATTTTTTCAATGCCAGAGTGGAAATCGGTTCGCAAGCCTGGGTGGGCAATGTGGAAATCCATCTGAAATCATCGGATTGGTATGCCCATCATCATGAAATCGACCCCAACTACAATAATGTTATTCTACATGTGGTTTGGGAGGATGATATTTCGGTATTCCGAAAGGATGGATCTCAAATCTGCACCTTGGAACTCAAAAAGTATGTATCCGAAGCACTTTTAAGCGGGTATCAAGACCTGTTGGAAAACGCAAAACCCAAATTCATCAATTGTGAAAAGGATTTGGGGGGAATCGATGCTTTTTTGGTGGATAATTGGCTTCACCGGCTTTATATTGAGCGGTTGGAGCAGAAATCCAATTTCATTTTTAAACTCCTGCAAGAATCCAACAACGATTGGGAAGGTGTGTTGTTTACCCTATTGGCCAAGAACTTTGGCACCAAGGTCAACGGGGATTATTTTTTGCAACGGGCACAAAAATTGGATTTCTCCGTGGTTAGGAAGACCAGTGATGAGGTGGAGCAATTGGAAAGTTTGTTATTGGGGCACTTTGGACTCTTGGAGGGAATAGACTGTATGGACCAATACTTTATCCGACTCAAAAAGGAATATCAGTATCTGGCCAGAAAATTTGAATTGTCCCCAGTGTTGTCCCGACCGGAATTCTATGGACTGCGACCGCCTAACTTTCCAACGATACGGGTGTCGCAATTGTCCCATTTGTACGCAAAACAACCCAATGTTTTTGCCCATCTCATGGAATTGGAACAGCTGGAAGACTTTTACCGAGCCTTCGATGTAGGTGTTGGACCCTATTGGAAAAACCATTTTACCTTTGGTAAACTATCCAAGGAGAGTCCCAAAAAACTAACCAAAAATTTTATTGACCTGCTGATTGTCAATACCGTTGTACCTTTAAAGTTTTGTTATGCAAAGCATCTTGGGAAGGATATCAATGAAAACCTTATTGCCATGGTCTTACAGATCCCTACGGAAAAGAATGCCATCATGGATGGGTTTGGCAACTTGGGGTCCCCTACCAAAAATGCACTGGAAAGTCAGGCCAAAATTCAGCTTTACACCCAGTACTGTTCCAAAAATAAATGTCTTCAATGCGCTTTGGGCGTGCATTTATTGAATAGAAATACATAATTTTAGCCATGGCTTTATTTTACGACACGCTATACTACTTCCAAAAAAGAGGTTTTGAGGTCTGTAGACGGATTGCCGAGCGTTTGGGCATACGCGCCCGGGTGGTTCGCACCACGTTTATCTACCTGACCTTTGTTACCTTGGGATTTGGATTTGCCCTCTACCTATTTATTGCATTTTGGTTGAAGATCAAGGATTTGGTCTACACCAAGAGAACCTCAGTTTTTGATCTGTAACCTATGATACGACTTCTGCGTTCCAAAATAGTATTGGCCCTGTCCTTAATGGTGTTGGTATTGTTGTTTGGAATGATAGGGTATAGGTTCTTGTCCGATTATACCTGGGTGGAAGCACTGTATATGACCATAATCACGGTCACTACGGTTGGTTTCTCCGAAGTAAGGCCCTTGGATGCCGAGGCAAAGATTTTTACCGTATTTTTAATTGTGACCAGTGTCTTCATTTTTGCTTTTGCCATATCGGTGGTCACGGAATATATTTTGGGAAAAAGCTCCTTGGAGCTGTTAAAAAAGAAAAAAGTGAAAAAACAGATAGACAGTCTTTCCAATCATGTGGTGGTCTGCGGCTTTGGTAGAAATGGGATGCAGGCCGCCGAAAAGTTGATGGCCTATAGAAAACCCTTTGTGGTCATAGAACGGGACAAGGAGATCATAGACAAGTATGAAGACGAGATCCTATTTGTGGAAGGCGATGCCAATGAGGACGATATCTTATTGCAGGCAGGTATAGAAAAGGCCCAATATTTGATCACCGCCGTGCCAGATGATGCGGCCAATCTATTCATTGTGCTGTCGGCCCGCCAGTTGAACCGGTCCCTGTTCATTATAAGCAGGGCGTCCCAAGTGACTTCCTTGAAAAAATTGGAATTTGCAGGGGCGGACAAGGTCATCATGCCCGATAAGATAGGAGGGGACCATATGGCCTCATTGGTGGTCATGCCCGATTTGATTACCTTTTTGGACCAACTCTCCATTGAGGGAGAGCATACAACAAACTTGGAAGAAGTGGGCATCGAAGATTTTACCAACCAAATGGACTGCAATTCAATCCGTGATTTGGATTTAAGGCGAAAAACAGGTTGTACCATTATAGGGTACATAGATCCCAAGGGGGAATATATCATCAACCCGGAGGCCGATCTGGTGCTTCAGCCCAAAAGCAAGGTAATTGTATTGGGTAGGCCAGAGCAAATACGAAAACTCAACCAAATGTTTCAGATAGGATAGTTAAAAGATCATTAAATTTTTCTGCGTAAATTTTTTTTAGGATATTGCCCACTTTACATCAAATCAAATAATCAAAAACTCATTTATGAAGTATAGACTTCTCTCAATTTTAACCTTATTGTTACCTCTATCAACCTTTGCACAGGAAGCTGTAAAAAAAGGTTTGGATGAACGTGTGAACGATGCATTCATGCCTTTTGCGGTTTGGTGGGAAGGATTTGTCCTGACTTCTGTACCCATAGGGGAATACAACATCCCCATTGTACTTATCTTATTGGTTTTTGGGGCCACGTTCTTTACCCTCTATTTTAAATTTCCCAATATATTGAAGTTTCCATTGGCCATTAATGTGGTTCGTGGTAAATATGAGGAAGTTGAAATGTACGGTCTTGAAAAAGTGGAGCTTCACATGACCGATGACGGCGATATTCCAGACACTATTCGAGATGAAAGTGAGGAAGGAGAGGTGAGCCACTTTCAGGCATTGGCCACTGCCGTTTCGGGAACCGTAGGTTTGGGGAACATTGCCGGTGTTGCCGTAGCGATTGCCCTTGGTGGTCCCGGTGCCACATTTTGGATGATAATCTGTGGTTTGATAGGGATGTCCACCAAATTTGTGGAATGTACCCTAGGCGTAAAATATAGGGATGTGGACAAGAATGGTGTGGTTCATGGCGGGCCTATGTATTACCTGTCAAGGGGTCTGGAAAAAAAGGGACTTAAGAACCTTGGAAAAGTATTGGCAGGAATCTTTGCTGTATTGTGTGTTGGTGCTTCCTTTGGAGGAGGAAATGCATTTCAGTCCAATCAGGCCGCAGTACAGTTGTCCACCATGTTTAACTTACAGGGTGGGGCCGTTGGTGTTGTCATAGGAGTGGTTTTGGCTGTTTTGGTAGGAATTGTAATTATTGGTGGGATCAAGAAAATAGCCAGTGTAACTGAAAAAATAGTTCCGTTCATGGCCGTAATCTACGTGATTGCATCCCTGATAATTATTTTTGCCAATATTAAATATATAGGAGAAGCATTTTCCATGATTTTCGCCGGGGCATTTACCCCTGAAGCTGGTTTGGGTGGTATTTTAGGTGTGATCATTGTTGGGTTCCAAAGAGCGGCGTTCTCCAATGAGGCTGGAGCTGGTTCAGCTTCCATTGCGCACTCCGCAGTGAAAACCAAGTATGCCGCTTCAGAAGGTTTGGTGGCACTTATGGAGCCTTTTATAGATACAGTTGTAATTTGTACCATGACGGCTTTGGTCATCATTTTCTTCAATATGGATGCAGGGGCCTTTGATTATGGCAATGCTGTAGGAAGCACGGTACTGATCAATGATACAGGGTCTTATATAGGAGGGGTTGACCTAACTTCCATGGCCTATGATTCGGTGATACCCGGATTTAGATATGTGCTCACCATAGCCATTGTGCTCTTCGCCTTCTCTACCATGATTTCCTGGTCTTACTATGGGCTACAATCCTGGAAGTATCTCTTTGGAAGAGGAAAAGCAGCCGACATGGCATATAAAGTATTGTTCCTGTTGTTCGTGGTTGTTGGAGCTGCAGCGACCTTGGATGCGGTGATCAAATTCTCAGATGCCATGATTTTGGCATTGGTTTTCCCCAATATGGTGGGGCTATTGATTTTGTTCCCAAGGGTCAAGGAGGAATTAAAACGATACACAAAGGCCATAAACAAGGTCTACTGATACAGTTTCAATTGGAAAAATCAAGATCCCACTTCAGGTTCAACAAACAAGAACGAAGTGGGATCTTTTTTTTATTGCTAATCATCTTCATTTTTCAAGGGATATATTTTTACGTAAAAGCGAAACCCTTTAGCGCAAGTCCAGCGGTGAAGGTCAATACTGTGGAACAAGCCCATTTAGATAGTTTAAAAGGAATGGCCCAATTGGATGTCGGGAAAATCTTTCCGTTTAATCCCAATTACATCACGGATCATAAAGGATATACCCTGGGAATGTCACTGGAAGAGTTGGATCGGCTTTTTGACTACAGGGATAAAAATAAATTTATAAACTCGGCTGAGGAGTTTCAAAAGGTAACCCAGATTTCAGATTCCCTTCTGAACAAAATAGCACCTTATTTTAAGTTTCCAGCTTGGGTCAAGACAGGGCCTATTGCCCAAAAGAAATTCTATCAGAACAATAGTGAAATCAATAAGGTAGAGGACTTGAATGGTGCCACCGCCGAGGAATTGATGCGCATCAATGGTATAGGTCCCACCTTATCCAAAAGAATTGTAAAGTTCAGGGACCGTTTGGGTGGCTTTGTGGTGAACGAGCAACTGTATGATGTGTATGGTCTGGAACCGGAAGTGGTCCAAAGAACGTTGGAACAATTTCAAGTACTTCAACCACCGACCATCAAGAAAACCAATATAAACCAAGCCACAGCGGAAGAGTTGGCCCAGTTGGTGTATATTACCCAAGATGTTGCCCGTGAAATTGTGGCACATCGAAAAAGCAACGGACCGTTTTCTTCCTTGGACGAGTTAGTTGGCGTTGGGGCGTTTCCAACCGATAGGATTGAGAGAATTAAGTTATATTTGACCCTATAAAATTGCACGAATGGTTACGGATACCCTATATACAATGAACTTTGATTATTCAGAGACCCAAAAGATGGTCGCCGAGTCTGCCCGGGAATTTGCCCAGCAGTATATACTTCCCCATGTTATGGAATGGGATGAGGCCCAAACTTTTCCCGTTGAGGTTTTTAAGAAAGCCGGGGAAATGGGATTTATGGGCATTTTGGTGCCCGAGGAGCTTGGAGGTTCTGGATTGGGGTATCATGAGTACATTGCCATTTTGGAAGAGATTTCAAAAGTAGATCCCGCCATAGGGCTATCCGTTGCGGCCCATAACTCACTTTGTACCAATCATATTTTGAGTTTTGGGAATGAAGAACAAAAACAACGTTGGATTCCCAAGTTGGCCACGGCCGAATGGTTAGGTGCCTGGGGACTTACAGAGCACAATACCGGCTCCGATGCGGGGGGAATGAACACTACCGCTGTGCGGGATGGGGATTCTTGGATATTGAACGGAGCAAAAAATTTCATCACCCATGGAAAAAGTGGGGATATCGCTGTGGTGATTGTCCGAACGGGAGAGAAGGGCGATAGTCATGGTATGACCGCTTTTGTGGTGGAAAAAGGAACTCCCGGGTTCACCAGCGGAAAGAAAGAGGATAAATTGGGCATGCGGGCCAGTGAGACCGCTGAATTGATTTTTTCAGACTGTAGGATACCGGATGCCAATCGTTTGGGAGAAGTGGGAGATGGGTTTATCCAATCCATGAAAGTCTTGGATGGTGGCCGAATTTCCATTGGAGCCCTGTCTTTGGGTGTGGCCAAGGGAGCTTATGAGGCGGCCTTGAAATACTCCAAGGAGCGCACGCAATTTGGAAAGCCTATAAGCGAATTCCAAGGCATATCGTTCAAATTGGCCGATATGGCCACGGAAATTGAGGCTTCGGAACTATTGCTGCACAAAGCAGCGTTCTTGAAAAATGAAGGTCGGCCCATGACCAAACTCGGAGCCATGTGCAAAATGTACGCATCGGAAGTATGTGTAAAGGTCGCCAATGAGGCGGTCCAAATACATGGTGGTTATGGATATACCAAAGATTTCCCGGTTGAGAAATTTTATCGGGATTCCAAGCTTTGTACCATAGGGGAGGGTACCACTGAAATCCAAAAAGTGGTGATTTCCAGAAATATTCTCAAGTAATTTGTTTGGTAAATAGTATTTAGGTGTATATTTGCACTCCAAAATTCTAAAAGAAAGGAGGTTGTAGCCCATGTTAATTATACCAGTAAAAGAAGGAGAAAACATCGATAGAGCTTTAAAG